>ERZ1036424.16-NODE-16-length-168557-cov-22.938208_pt1 | contig 168557 bp, 185 predicted proteins | sample MGYA00514221_ERZ1036424 | MGnify/ENA primary metagenome ERZ1036424 (study PRJEB33795, sample SAMN09464939) | human gut metagenome | host: Homo sapiens | place: USA: Stanford, California | collected 2016-11 | study: EMG produced TPA metagenomics assembly of the... | reverse complement strand
AATGTGATTTTGAGGGCCTTTTTATCTGTAATGTCACACTATAGTGTGTTTACATAATTATTCTTCATGATACCATTCGTAATGGTAAATACCTTCACGATCAGTACGTTCATAAGTATGTGCCCCAAAGTAGTCACGTTGTGCTTGAATAATATTTGCAGGAAGATGTGCAGATCTATATTGATCATAATATGTGATAGCACTAGAAAATCCTGGGCAAGCAACACCTGCTTTAATTGCTAAAGCAGCAATATCACGGACATCATTTTGATATTCTTCAACGATTTTCTTGAAGTAATCGTCTAACATCAAATTCTTTAATTCAGGATTCTTTTCATATGCATCAGTAATCTTTTGTAAGAATTGAGCACGAATAATGCAACCTTCACGCCAAATCTTAGCCATATCGCCATAATTTAGGTTCCAGTCATAATTTTCAGATGCTACTCTTAATTGTTCAAAACCTTGAGCATAACTCATAATCTTACTAAAGTATAATGCACGACGAATTTTTTCTACTAATTCTTTCTTATTTACGTCACCTAAATCAAATTCCGGATTAGGTAAAACTTGACTAGCAGCCACACGTTCATCTTTCATTGCTGAAATATAACGAGCATATACAGATTCTGTAATTAATGATTGAGGTACTCCTAATTCTAAAGCACTTTGAGAACTCCACTTACCAGTACCCTTGTTGCCAGCACGATCTAAAATAACATCTACAATTGGTTTACCCGTACCCAAATCATCTTTACGAGTTAAAATATCGGCAGTTATATCAATTAAATAACTCTTCAGCTCGCCATCTTTCCATTCATTAAATACGTCAGAAATTTCATCATTTGATAAACCTAGTAAGTTACGCATCAAGTTATAGCTTTCAGCAATAAGTTCCATATCACCGTATTCAATACCGTTATGAACCATCTTAACATAGTGACCTGCTCCGTTAGGTCCAACGTAAGTTACACAGGCTTCACCATCTTCAGCCTTAGCAGCTATTTTCTTCAAAATTGGTTCTACTAAATCATATGCTTCTTTTTGTCCACCTGGCATTAAAGAAGGTCCTTCTAACGCACCTTTTTCTCCCCCAGATACACCCATACCGATAAAGTTAATACCAGAATTATCTAGTTCTTCATTGCGACGCATAGTTTCTTGGAAGAATGTATTTCCACCATCAATTAAAACATCACCTTTATCTAAATGAGGCAATAATGACTTAATTGTTGCATCTGTTGGAGCACCCGCTTTAACCATCAAAATAATTCGACGAGGTGTTTCTAAAGAATTAACAAAATCTTCAATCGTATAACTAGGTACTAAATTCTTATCAGGATGATCAGCAACTACCTTTTCAGTTTTTGATCCTGTTCTGTTATAGATAGCAACACTGTATCCACGACTTTCAATGTTTAAGGCTAGGTTTTTACCCATAACAGCCATACCAACAACACCAATTTGTGGTTTGCTCATAATAAATATCCTCCTAAATTATCATATACAATTTCAACATGTAAATTACAATAGTATTCTAACAAATATCATATCATGGTGCAATTAATTAAATATACATAAAAATGCTTATTTTACTATTTCAGGTTTACTCTTACCATCAACAGTATCTTTTGTAATAACTACCTCTTTAATATTATCTTCGCTAGGAATGTCAAACATAATATCTCTCATAGTAGCTTCAACAATGGATCTCAAACCTCTGGCACCTGTGTTTCTTTCAATAGCTAAATGCGCAATTTCCTTAACAGCATCATCTTCAAATTTTAATGATACATCATCAAACGATACTAATTTTTGATATTGCTTAATCAATGCATTCTTAGGTTCTGTTAAAATTCTCACTAAATCTTCTTCAGTAAGTTTTTCAAGTGCTGTAAGAATTGGCAAACGACCAATAAATTCAGGAATTAATCCAAACTTTAATAGGTCTTCAGGAATGATTTGTTGCATTAAACTCTTATCAGGATCATATTCCTGCTTAGAATCTACACCAAAACCTATTGTTTTGTCTCCTAAACGATTTTTTACCATTGTTTCAATACCATCAAAAGCTCCACCAACAATAAATAGAATATTTGTAGTATCAATTTGTATAAATTCTTGTTGTGGGTGCTTACGGCCACCTTGAGGAGGAACATTAGCTATTGTACCTTCAAGAATCTTAAGTAACGCTTGTTGTACACCTTCACCAGAAACATCACGCGTAATTGATACATTTTCAGATTTCTTAGCAATTTTATCAATTTCATCTATATAAATAATGCCTCTTTGAGCTCTTTCTACATCATAATCAGCATTTTGTAAAAGTTTCAATAAAATATTTTCAACGTCTTCACCAACATAACCTGCTTCTGTTAAAGTTGTTGCATCTGCAATTGCAAATGGTACGTTCAAAATTCTAGCTAAATTCTGAGCTAAGAATGTTTTACCAGAACCTGTTGGTCCAACAAGACAAATATTACTCTTTTGTAATTCTGTTCCATCATCATCTGACAATGAAGCATTAACACGTTTGTAGTGATTATATACAGCAACTGCTAATGTTTTCTTAGCTTCTTCCTGTCCAACAACGTATTGATTTAAAGTATCAACAATTTCATGAGGAGTAGGAACATTAGTAAAATCTTTTTGTGCTTCTGCTTTTGTTTCTGTATCAATAATTGATTGTGCTAATTCTACACATTCATTACATATATACACTCCTGGTCCAGAAATCATACTTTTAACTTGATCTTCTGTTTTTCCACAAAAAGAACATGTCGCAGGAGTCTTATTATCTTCATTTTCAAACATCTAAAAATCTCCCTACGTGTTTTTTATTTCATAAGACTGCCTTTATTTTAGCAAACAATAGTGCTAAACGCCATTAACACGACTTAAAAGCTACTTATCTTAATTTATTAATAAAAAAAGTGCCAATAGATTTTCATCCATCAGCACTTCTATAACTAATTAGTTCTGTAAAAGTTATACTTTCACCTACAGAAAATCACTAAGGAAGTCTTAATTATTCTTCATCCTTTTTAGCATCACGAGTTTGCTTTGCAGAATCAGCAATTTCATCAACTACTTTTCTAACTGCAATATCATGCTTCAGCATATCATCAGATAAAGCAGAACGAACTGCTGCTTCATCCATTTGATATTGTTCAGCTAAACTTTTAATTTCAGCATTGATTTCATCTTCAGATGGTTCAATCTTTTCAGCCTTAACAATTGCTTCAAGAACAAGATTTTTTTTAACGCGCTTTTCAGCACCTTCTTCAAATTGTTTGTGCAAATCATCTGCTGATGTACCTGTTAATTGGTAATACATATCAGCACTGATACCTTGATTTTGCATACCTGCTAAGAAGTTATCCATTTGACGATGTACGTCGTCCTCAATCATAACAGCTGGAATTTCACCAATTGTTGCATTTTCTACAGCAATATCAAGTGCTTCTTCTTGAATTGCAGCTTTAGCTTCAGCAACTTTTTGATCTTTCAAACGATCTTTAATTTTTGCCTTTAATTCTTCAAGAGTTGCAACATCTTCATCAACATCTTTTGCAAATTCATCATCTAGTTCTGGTAATTCTTTTGTCTTTACTTCATGAATCTTTGTATCAAAAACAGCTTTTTTACCAGCTAGATCTTTTGCTTGATAATCTTCTGGGAATGTTACAGTTACAGCAACTTCTTCACCAGCTTTGTGACCTACTAATTGATCTTCAAAACCTGGAATAAATTGACCAGAACCTAATTCAAGAGAATGGTTTTCACCTTTTCCACCATCAAAAGCTTCTCCATCGATCTTACCTTCAAAATCAATAACAACAGTGTCACCTTGTTCTGCTGGTTCATCTTCTTTAAGAACTAATTCTGCTTCTTGTTGTTGTAATCTATTCAATTCATTTTCAATATCAGCTTTCAAAACACGTGTTGGGTGCTTTGTAACTTCTAAATCTTTATATTGACCTAATTCAACTTCAGGTTCAACAGTAACTTTTGCAGTTAATACCCATGCAGCATCTGATTCCATTGATTCAACATCAATTTGTGGTTGATCAACTGGATTGATATCTGCTTCTTTAACAGCATTTGAATATGCTTCAGGTAATAAATCATTTAAAGCTTCTTGATATAATGCTTCTTCACCATACATCTTGTTGAAGATTTGGCGAGGAACTTTACCCTTTCTAAATCCAGGTACATTTAAAGATTTCTTTACACGATTGAAAGCAGAATTCAAGCCTTCTTTAATTTTTTCTGGAGCAATTTCAAAAGTTAATTTACCTTCGTTTGTTCCGTCTTTCTTTTCCCACTTTATAGACATCTTATTCCCTCCGAATAATTATTTTTAATAATTACTTAGTAATTGCATACCTATTAATTTTAACGTAGATAATCAAAATTGTAAATGTTTAGAGTGTAAAAAAGTTAGTAAATACATCTTTTTACACAAAAAAAGAAGGTTGGAAAACCAACCCTCTTTCTTGAAAGTTAACAAAATGTCAACATTACGTGAAATCTTATTAGTCGTCGATTTCAGAAACCACACCAGCACCAACTGTATGGCCACCTTCACGAACTGTGAACTTAAGACCTTTTTCAATAGCAACTGGAGCAATCAATTCTACTGTAAATGTTACGTTATCACCAGGCATAACCATTTCTACACCTTCTGGTAATTCGATAACACCAGTAACGTCTGTTGTGTGGAAGTAGAATTGTGGACGATAGTTAGAGAAGAATGGTGTATGACGACCACCTTCGTCCTTTGTCAATACGTAAACTTCACCTTTGAATTTCTTGTGAGTTTGGATTGAACCTGGCTTAGCCAAAACTTGTCCACGTTCAACTTGTGTACGGTCAACACCACGAAGTAAAGCACCGATGTTATCGCCAGCTTCACCTTCATCAAGTGTCTTACGGAACATTTCAACACCAGTAACAGTTGTCTTAACAACGTCATCCTTCAAACCAACGATTTCAACTTCGTCACCAACTTTAACTGTACCACGATCGATACGACCAGAAGCAACAGTACCACGACCTGTGATTGTAAATACATCTTCAACAGGCATTAAGAATGGCTTGTCTGTAGGACGTTGTGGAGTTGGAATGTATTTGTCAACTGTGTCCATTAATTCCATGATTTGTGCTTCAGCATCTTTGTCGCCTTCAAGAGCCTTCAAAGCGGAACCACGAATAACAGGAATATCGTCACCAGGGAAGTCGTATTCAGATAATAAATCACGAACTTCCATTTCAACTAAGTCAAGTAATTCGTCATCGTCAACCAAGTCGCACTTGTTTAAGAATACAACAATGTATTCAACACCAACTTGACGAGCAAGTAAGATGTGTTCACGAGTTTGTGGCATAGGACCATCAGTAGCAGCAACAACTAAGATAGCACCATCCATTTGTGCAGCACCAGTGATCATGTTCTTAACGTAGTCAGCATGTCCTGGAGCATCGATATGTGCATAGTGACGCTTTTCTGTTTCATATTCAACGTGAGCTGTGTTGATTGTAATACCACGTTCACGTTCTTCTGGAGCAGCGTCGATAGAAGCGTAGTCAGAAGCTTCAGCCAAACCTTTTTCAGCCAAAACCTTTGTAATTGCTGCTGTTAAAGTTGTTTTCCCATGGTCAACGTGTCCGATTGTACCGATGTTTACATGGGGTTTTGTTCTTTCGTAATGTTCTTTAGCCATTAAAGAAAACCTCCTAAAAATTTGCAAGAAATATCGTATAATACGATAAACCTTTGTTTTTATTATACTACTTCTCTAAAAGAAAACCAAGTGTGATATCTATTAAAGAAGAATTCTCTAAATATTATATATATATAGAATGATTTTGTAAACAAAAAAATTATAATTTTTTTGAAAATAATTCATTGTTACAAACTCCAGCATTCGATAAGTATTATTACTATTCCTAAAAAACTTTCAGTCATACTTATCAAACGTTATGAGTTTATCATCACACAATAAAATATGCAATCTTTTTGCATACTTTATTTTCATCTATTTTGATAATGTATACATAATTAGTTGATTCACAGATTATTCCATTGTTCGATGTAGTCTTCTAATTTCTTCGAAAAAGCCAGTTCCTGTTCATTTAGAACTTTAAACTCATCATTACATAGTAATATATATATTAAGTTTTGTTCTAAATTCTGTTCAATATCATTGAATGGATACAACACCATTAACTTTAAAACTATCTCCTTCCATTTCAAATCTTTCTCAAAGTCATTCATTGGTAATTGTTTAAACTCTTTATAGATTTTTTTATAAATTTTATATTCTTCTATTTCTTTCAATTTTTTTACATCTAATGTTTTGACAGTATTTTTATAATCTGTATATTGTACTGTTTCTTCTAAATTTAATTTTCTATAATCATCTAGTATGTTACTTTTTAAAAGTGGATGTATGTTGGAATCTATTAATATTTTTTTAGTATTTATGAAGAAATCATCTACACTTAATCCATAGGCATCTTTCAGTATTTTTCTTTGTTGAAATAAAGGAAAAATACCTAGATAACTTAGCTGTTTCATTAGCTCAAGTTTTGAATTCTTATTTAAGTAATCTGTTGATAGTGTTTGCTGATTCTTATCAAATTCTTTTTGTTCACTTTCTGTTGTATATTCAAATATATTATTTGATAACTCTTGCAATTTTACATTCATCCCTGCAAAAATTGCTGCTTTTTGATACTTCTTGAATTTCTCATTGTCAATAATATACTGTCTTATATATTCGTTTGCTGTTTCATATGCAGCAATATAGTCCTCTATTTTAAGAAATACTAAAAATAAAAAATAATTTGTCCTAAATGTTTTCTTTTCTAGATACTCTTTTTCTAGTAATTTTCTTGCTTTTGTATAATCTTTATTTTTATATGCTTCTTCAGCTTGAAAATATAATTCACTCAAATTATCACCTTATAAAAAAGTCGTTGAAGATTTGTTCAACGACTTTTAATATTAACCTTTCTTTTTCTTCTTAGAAAAATGATTATTTTGATTTATTTCCATAATTACTGGTAAAATAACTGGATGACGCTTTGTTTGCTCATACAAAAAATTATTCAAATTTTCTCGAATATCTTGTTTTAATTGGCTCCAGTCAAATTCCTTATTATCCAAATCTCTTTGAACAATCTTAGCTACAATATCCCTACTTTCAACCATCAAATCTTTACTTGTTTTAATATATACGAAACCACGAGATGTTATTTTAGGAGTATCAACAATCTTCCTCTTTTTACGATCAATAGTAACCACAGCAATAAAAATTCCATCTTCTGATAGGATTTTTCTATCTCTCAAAACAATATTTCCAATATCCCCAACGCCAGTTCCATCAATCATAGTGTTGCCTACTTCTACACTTGATGAAATTGTCATCTCATCTTTCTTATATTCTAAGACATCACCTTTTTTGAGTAAAAAGATATTTTCACTAGGAATCCCTAGTTCTCTAGCTAATTCTGCATGCGCAGACAACATTCTATATTCACCTTGAACAGGAATGACGTAACGTGGTTTTACCAAGTTCATCATTAACTGCAAATCATTCTTACTTGCATGACCTGAAGAATTTAATTCATCAAAAATAGCTTTAACGTCTGCTCCTGAGCGATATATCATGTCTCTAGTTCTTGCAACCTTAGTTTCCATAGCATGAGATGGAGTAGTTGTAATAAATACCAAATCTCCTTCATGTAGATTGACAAATCTATGTCTACCCATAGCCATTTTTTGCAATGATTTTAATGGTTCTCCAGAACGTCCAGTTTCAAGAATTACAATTTCATCATCATTGTAGTCGTTAATTTTTTTAATAGGTATGAGTAAATCCTCTTCCGGCAATACTAATTTATTTAAACGCATTGCAGTTTTAACAACTTTTTCTACATCATGTCCAGTAAGAGCCACTTTTCTATTATTAGCTGCAGCTGCATTAAAAATTTGTTGTACTCGTAAAATATTTGAAGCTACGCAAGCTACAATAATTCTTCCTTTACGGTATTCAAAATTTTCACTAATAAAATCATATATTGCTCGCTCATTAACTGTTTCTCTAGGATTTTCAGCATTGGCTGACTCACTTAATAAAGCTAGCACACCTTCACGACCAATTTCAGTCAATCTTGCATAATCTGTTCGATAACCTTTTTCTGCAGACTGATCAAATTTAAAGTCTCCAGTATAAACAACATTTCCATTTTCTGTTTTAATAACCACACCCAAAGACTCTGGAATAGAATGTGTAGTTTGAAAAAATGATATCGTTGCATTTTCAAAATCTATTTCTGTACTCTCATCAATTACATGAAAATCATCGAATTTTCTAGCATCTTCTTCATTTTCACATGCAATTTTAGCTAGTTCAATTGTTAATTCTGATCCAAAAACTGGCACATCAAATTCATTAACAAAATATGGTAGTGCTCCTATGGCATCTGCATGACCGTGTGTTAAGAAAACACCCACTATTTTACGTGAATTCTCTCTTAAATATGAAAAATCAGGAACAACAAAATCTATACCTAATAGTTCATTTTCTGGATACTTTAATCCACAGTCTAAAATAAATATTTCATCATCAACTTCGACAGCATACATGTTTTTGGCATTTTCACGTACCCCACCTAGCGAGATGATTTTTATATCACTCATATTTCCACCTCTTAATTATTAAATTTTTAATTTTTTAAATAATTCATTTTCTTCGTTCTTATCAAGTGAAACAATAGGTAAACGGCATCCTCCAACGTTATAACCAATTTTATTCAAAGCAGCTTTAACTGGACTAGGTGAAGGATAAGAAAAAAGTGCTTCAGCCTTTGGTATTAAATCTCTCATAATTTTTCCAGCCATGGATACGTCTCCAGATTCTAAACTAGAATACATTGTCTTCATATTATCACCATAGATATGACTAGCAACTGAAATAATACCTTGCCCACCTAAAACTCTAGCAGATAGTGCTTCAGCATCTTCTCCTGAATAAACTAGAAAATCTTCTGGAACATTTTCTACTATTTTAGCTATATTTTCGACACCCGTACAATCTTTAATACCTATGATGTTATCATGTTGAGCAAGTTCAATAATAGTATCAACTTCCATGGTTACTCCTGTTCTTCCAGGAATGTTATAGATTATAATAGGTAAATTACTATAGTCTGCGACTTTTCTAAAATGAGCAATCATACCCTTTTGATTAGGTTTATTATAATAAGGTACCACAACTAAAGCAGCATCAACACCATCAATATCAGCCACTTTATTAGTATAATCTATTGTTTGTTGTGTATTATTTGATCCAGTCCCCACCATTAATGGTACTCTACCATCAATAAATTTCACAGAATCTTTTATCAATTGTGATTTTTCGTCTTCACTTAAAGTTGGTGCTTCACCAGTTGTTCCTGAAACAAGAAGACCTTCTGTACCATTATCAAGCAAGTAATTAATAAGATTTTTTGTTCTTTTAGAACTATAGTTACCTTCATCATCAAAAGGTGTAACCATCGCAGTCAAAATATGAGCATTTCTAAAATTCATGATAAAATCTCACTCCAATTTTCATTCGTTCTTTAATATTCTAATAGTTAATTATAGCATACTTTATATATTGTGACGTATAAAAAAAGAGCTAGTATAAAACTACTAGCTCTATAGAGTATGCAATTACTTTCAAAAATTAACGACGTAAGCCTAAACTCTTAACAAGTTCACGGTAACGTTGTACATCTGTGTTACGTAAGTATGCTAAAAGGTTACGACGATGACCAATCTTCTTCATCAAACCACGGTAAGAAGCATAATCCTTCTTGTGAGCTTTGATATGATCGTTCAATTCGTTAATATCAGCTGTTAAAACTGCAATTTGTACTTCTGCAGAACCTGTATCTCCTTCATGACGAGCATACTTCTTCATAATTTCGTTTTTCTTTTCTTGTGAAATAGCCAATGTATTTCCCACCTTTCATAATAGTTGCCTTAATCCGAGATAAGACGACGGTGACCCGCCAAACTCAGTAAAAAGGTCATATTTGTATTCAACATACTAGAATAGTTTACAAGATATTTATTAAAAATGCAATACTTACAAGCTATCTTCTAAAAAATTATTTATTATATTAGCATGTCAAGGAATTTTTCTTGACATCTACGTATTTTTTTATTGCATTGTTTTGAACGCTCTTGTATAATGATAAATGTTGAAAAATTAGCTTGTCTTTATTAGAAGCTATAAATCGGAGGTGAAAAATTCATGCCAATTATCAAATCTGCTATTAAACGTGTTAAAACAACTGAAAAAGCTAATGCAAAGAACTCATCTCAATTAAGTAAGATGCGTACTGCTGTTAAGAAATTTGAAAAAGCTAAAACTGCTGGTGCTGACAACGTTGAACAACTTTTCAACGAAGCAGTTTCTGCTATCGACAAAGCACAATCTAAAGGTTTAATTAAAGCAAACAAAGCTGCTCGTGATAAGTCACGTATGGCTGCTCGTTTAGCTAAATAATTGACTTAAAAAACTGGCGAACCGAATTTTTTGGTTCGCCAGTTTTTTTCTTTTAGAAGATTGTAAATGTTAATCTTAGTAATTCTATTACTGATATTTTTAGTTTTATTATCAAATCATTTTCTTACATTATTGTTGGTCATGAAGACTCTAAGATGTTAGGACAAATTTATTTGCATGTGACCCAAAAAGCAGAAAACAACTTGAAAGTAAACTTGATTTTTTATAGTTTGCCCCCAAATTACCCCCCTTTCGCTTATTTTTTAATAATTTTACCATTCATTATATTAAAGAATAAAAAAAGAAACCCTGTAACAGCAAGGTTTCTAACGTTTTTAGCCACGGCGACGTTCTGGAATACGAGCTGCCTTACCGTGTAATGCACGTAAGTAGTATAACTTAGCACGACGTACACGACCGTGACGAGTAACTTCAATTTTATCAACACGTGGTGTATGTAATGGGAAAGTACGTTCAACACCAATACCGTTACTAATCTTACGAACAGTATATGTTTCACTGATACCTTCACCACGACGCTTAATAACTACACCTTCAAAAATTTGGATACGTTCACGTGAACCTTCAACGATTCGAGCATGAACACGTACTGAATCACCAGCACGGAAATCTGGAATATCATTACGTAATTGAGATTCCGTAATCTTTGCGATTAATGGATTTACTGACATTAAAATCTTTCCTTTCACCGACATTCATGTCCAGTTGCAGCGGAATATCGTTATTATATGGCAAATAAGCCAATTAATAAAATACCATAATTTACTATAAAAGTAAAGAATAAATTTTATTTTTTATTCAAATTTGAATGATGCATCCCATATACAAAATAAATAACAATACCTATTATAAACCAAACCAACATTAGTAGTTTTGCATCAATATTTAAATTCCAAAATATTATAATTGACACTAATGCTGAAATAGCTGGTAACAAAGGATATCCTGGCATTTTAAATTTAGCTTCAGGTAGGTCAATTCCTTCTCTCTTTCTCAGAGCATAAATCCCTATTGAAACAAAAATAAATGCCACTAAAGTTCCCGCTGATACTAATGTTGCAAGAAAATCGAATGGAAAAAAGGAGGCTAATATTAATGCACCTAATGAAATTGACCATAAAGCATTTTTAGGAACATGTTTAGTATTAATTTTCCCTAATTTTGAGGATAAAAGCCCGTCTCTACCAAATGAATAAATCAACCTAGATGAAGCCAATAAAATACCTATTAAAGCAGAAAATATACCTATTATAGCTACTAAAGATAATAAATTTGCTGTAAAATAATGTCCTGCTTTTCTTAATGCAAAAGCTGCTGGCTCAGCATTACCAGCATAAATACTATATTTAAACATTCCGACTAATACTAGGGAAACTAGTACAAAAAATCCTGTTCCTAAAAATAGAGTCCCTAATAATCCCTTAGGCATTGTTTTCTGTGGATTAATAGTTTCAGCTGTATTTGCTGCAATAGCATCAAAACCAACATAAGCAATGAATATTTGTGATGCACCTGCTAAAATACCCGTTAAGCCACCAAAATGAGTTCCAGCTTTATGAGCAGGAATAAATGGAACATAATTATCAGGATGAATAGCCGTTGCTCCTACTGCAATAAAAATAATAATTACTATTAATTTTAACATTACTATTCCATTTTCTATCCTGGCAACTTGCTTTACACCTTTTGACAATAAGACAGTAACTAACAAAATTGCAAAAGCCGCCAAAGCGTCAAAAATCTGTCCAGTATTAGGATTAAACCCCCCACTAAGAGCTACTGGCAAATAAATACCCATACTTTTTAAAAATCCTTGCATATATGCAGACCAACCTGAAGCAACAAACGCTACAGAAATAAAATATTCTGCTAATAACGCCCAGCCTGCAATCCAGCCAAAGAATTCCCCAAAGAGTACGCTTATCCATGAAAAAGCAGATCCAGCAAACGGCAAAACAGAAGCCATCTCGGCATAAGCAAGTGCCGAAAGTCCAGCACCTATTGCTCCTATAATAAATGTCAACGGGACAGCAGGACCTGTATATTCAGCAGCCACGATACCTGGTAAAGTGAATATAGCAGTGCCTACTACCATTCCAGTTCCCAGACCAATTAAATCTAGAGTTCTTAAACTAGGAATTAATTTTGAATCTTTCGCTGCATATAGTTTAGGATTTTGCTTTTGCGTTATTTTTTTCCAAAATGTTTTCTTATTCAAGACATTAACTCCTCAAAAGTAAATTTTTCCAATAATTTAGAAATTTCTATCACTTTTCCAGGTTTAAGATTATGTTCTCCTAAAGATTTTTCCATCCAACTCATATCAAACCATTCATCAAATTTATATCCACTGTTATGGAAGGTTCCTACATGTCTGTAGCCTAATTTTTCATGAAATAAGATACTTCCTTTGGTTACATACTTGCTTTCTTTACTTGGATTAGTTATACAAGCATTTACATTTAAAATACCTTGCTTCTTTAAAAGATTCTCCAAAGCTCTATATAATTGCAAACCTAACCCTTTACCTCTACTATTTTCATCAACATATATAGATGTTTCTACGGACCAATCATACGCTTCTCTATTTTTAAAAGTGTTAGCATAGGCATATCCCATAATTTTACCATCTATTTCTGCTACTATATAAGGATACTTTTTTACTATACTAGCTATCCTATTTTTAAATTCTTCTAATGTTGGCACCGTATATTCAAAAGTAATAGCTGTATTTTCCACATATGGGCGATAAATTTGCAAAATTCTTTCAGCATCATTTAAATTAACCAATCTAATTTTAGCCTTTTCCATGAATTTTCACATCCTTATCCCGTTCAAATTCTCTTAACCATTCTTTTTCCTTATCAGAAAATTCATAATCTTCCAGCAAATCCGGCCTTCTTTGATAAGTTCTTCTTAAAGATTCTTTTTTTCTCCATTCAGCAATCTTTTGATGATTCCCACTCAATAAAACTTCTGGGACTTTCATTCCTCTAAAATTAGATGGTCTTGTATATTGAGGATATTCCAACAATCCCATTGAAAAAGAATCACCTGAAGCCGATTCATTGTTTCCCAAGACATCTGGTAACAATCTTACGGTAGCATCAATAACTACCATTGCACCGAGTTCGCCACCAGTAAGGACAAAATCACCTAATGAAATTTCATCTGTAACCTTTGCTCGTATTCTCTCATCATATCCTTCATAATGCCCACATATAAAAGTTAAATGATCTTCTTTAGATAGCTCTTCAGCAACACTCTGATCAAATTTTCTTCCAGCTGGATCAAGTAAAATAACTCTACCTAAGTTACCATTTTTCTCTTCAATATTATCTAAAGCATCGTAGATTGGCTGTGCTTGCAACAGCATTCCAGCTCCTCCACCGTATGGATAATCATCTACATGATTTTGTTTATTAGTAGTAAAATCCCTAAAATTTGTTACTTCTATGTCTAAAATATCTTTTTCTACTGCCTTACCAACAATTGATTCTGTCAAAGGGCCAAACATTTCTGGAAATAAACTTAAAATATCTATCTTCATTTTTAATCCAACCCATCTAATAATTCAATAATCACTTTATTTTGTTCTAAATCAATTTTTTTAATTACATCTTTAATAGCTGGTAATAAAAGATCACTTGAGCCTTTACGTTTGACTACCCAAACATCATTAGCTCCAGGAGACATTATTTCTTTTATTACCCCTATATAGTTATTATCCTCACTAAAGACATCTAAACCTATGATTTGATGATGATAATAATTACCATCAGATAAATTTTCTTGCTGTTCTTCAGAGATTTCTAGTATCTTTCCCTTTAAATTTTCTACTAGATTAATATTTTCCAACCCTTTAAAAGTTATCATTTCAAATTGTTTATGGGTTCTATGACTTTTAATTTCATAACTATTAATCTTTCCATTGTCTCTAATGTATAATATGTTTCCTGGCTTAAATCTGTCTTCAGGGAAGTCCGTCTTACTAATAATTTTTAGTTCACCTTTAATACCATGTGTATTTACAATTTTTCCAACTTCATAATAATTCATTAACTCATCTCCTTAAAAATTAATAAAAACCTCAAAACAAGGTATGTACACTCCTTATTTTGAGGTTTCTTAACTTTATACTAATCAATCCACGATATTTAAGCGTACTTTAAGATTATTATCAAGTCTAATGCCGTAAACAATATTTCTAATAGCCTGAGCTATTCTTCCATGTTTACCAATCACACGACCAACATCTTCTTTTGAAACACTTAAATTAAAGTTTAAAAAATAATCATCCTGCTCAGTTTCTATTTTAACCTCATCAGGCTCAGCAACTAAAGGTTGAACAATCGTTAGAATTAATTGTTTAACATCTGTTTCTGTCATTTCTTAACCTTATTTCTTAGAAAATTTAGCTTCATGGAATTTCTTCATAACACCGTTACGTGAAAGAATGTTACGTACTGTATCAGATGGTTGAGCACCATTGTTTAACCAGTTCATAACCTTTTCTTCTTTAAGAGTAACTGTTTCTGGATCTGTTAATGGGTTGTAAGTACCAACTGTTTCGATGAAACGACCATCACGTGGAGAACGTGAGTCTGCCACAACGATACGGTAGAAAGGACGCTTCTTAGAACCCATACGCTTTAAACGAATCTTTACTGACATTAAATTTCCACCTCCTATTATTATCTCAACGTTTAATAATATACCAGTTATTTTGTCTGGTGTAAAGGAAAATTTCTTGACAGACTAAATTTTTTTATTTCCCTTTTCTTTTAAGTAGTTTTTTCAGCTTCTTTTGCTTTAATTTCTTATTTTTTCTAATCATTCTATTCATTGACATCTTAGCCAACTTACCTTGCATACCTCCACCTAAAAGGCCTTCCATACCTGAGAAGTTACCATTTGACATCTTTTTCATCATATCTTGCATTTGCTTAAACTGCTTTATCATGCGATTAACTTCCTGGATTGGTCTACCAGATCCAGCAGCTATACGGCGACGACGACTAGGATTCAATAAATCTGGATTTTCTCTTTCTTGTGGTGTCATTGAATATACTATCGCTTTAGTGTGTTCAATGTCCTTAGGATCTACTTTCAAATTCTTCAGTGCAGGATTGTTAGCCATTCCTGGAATCATCTTTATAATATCTTCCATAGGTCCCATATTTTGAACTTGTTCCATCTGAATCAAGAAATCATTAAAATCAAAATTGTTATCTCTCATCTTTTCTGCAAGTTCTTCTGCTTGTTTTTGATCATATTCTTGCTGTGCCTTCTCAATTAAGGTAAGCATATCACCCATTCCAAGAATACGAGAAGCCATTCTGTCAGGATAAAATACATCTAAATCCGTCATTTTTTCACCCTGACCAATAAATTTAATTGGTTTTCCAGTAACAGCTCTTATTGAAAGTGCAGCCCCACCACGAGTATCACCATCTAGCTTAGTTAGAACAACCCCTGTTACATCAAGTTGATCATTAAAACCTTTAGCAACTTCAACCGCATTCTGACCAGTCATTGCATCAACTGTTAATAGAATTTCATCTGGCTGTGCTAATTCTTTAATACTAGATAACTCTTGCATTAACTTTTCATCAATTTGTAAACGACCAGCGGTATCGATAATAACGTAATCATTTTTCTTGTCTTTAGCTTCTTCAAGACCTTGTCGTACAATCTCTACTGGATCAACATCAACACCTAATGAAAATACAGGAACATCAATATCTTTCCCTAATATTTTCAATTGGTCAATAGCAGCAGGTCTGTATACGTCAGCTGCAATCATAAAAGGTCGTGCATTTTTTTCTTTTTTTAACTTATTTGCTAATTTTGAAGCTGTAGTTGTCTTACCAGCACCCTGCAAACCTACCATCATAATAATTGTTGGAATTTTAGCTGATTTATTTAGGGGAGCGGCTTCCTCACCCATAACTTTCACTAATTCTTCATTAACAATCTTTACAATTTGTTGTGCGGGTGTAAGACTTTCTAATACTTCTGCCCCAATAGCTCTACTTCTAACGGTCTTTACAAAATCTTTAACAACCTTAAAATTTACATCGGCTTCAAGTAAAGCTAAACGAATTTCTCGCATAACTTCCTTGACATCAGATTCACCAATTTTACCTTTTCGTCTAAGTTTCCCAATTGCGTTTTGTAAACGTTCTGTTAAACCTTCAAATGCCACAATGGCCACCTACCTTTATTCTTCTAAACTTTCTAAACGATTAATTCTCGTTAATAATTCTTTGTCATATGCATAATTTTCTTCAACATACTTCAATAAATTATCTAGTTCTTCACTTTGTAATTGGAAGTTCCTATATAAATGTAATTTACTCTCGTACTCTTCTAATATCTTTTCTGTTCTTCTTATATTATCATATACAGCTTGCCTTGAAACTTCATAATTTTCAGCAATTTCACCTAAAGAATAGTCATCTCGATAATACAATCCTATGTAGGTCATTTGTTTAGGCGTTAGCAATGGTTCATAAAAATCAAATAAAGCATTAATTCTATTAGTTTTTTCAATCGCCACTATATTTTCACCTACCTACTATTTACTTGGAGTAACTAATCCTTTGAATAATCCTACGACATATTCTTCTGGACTGAAATCACGTAAATCATCCATCTTTTCACCTAATCCCACTAATTTTACAGGTAAGTGTAATTCATTTCTTATTGCAAGGACAATACCACCTTTAGCAGTTCCATCTAATTTAGTTAGAACTATTCCTGTAACATTAGTAACATCTTTAAATTGCTTTGCTTGTGTTAAAGCATTTTGTCCTGTTGTAGCATCTAAAGCCAATAAAACTTCATGTGGTGCATCTGGAATTTCTCTTGTTATGACTCTAGCAATCTTTTCTAATTCTTTCATTAAGTTAACTTTATTCTGTAAACGACCAGCAGTATCAACTAATAAAATGTCATAGTCTTCTTCTTTAGCTTTCTTTACTGCATCAAATACTACAGCAGCAGGATCACTCTTTTCAACTTTTTTTACAACTGTTACACCTACACGTCGTCCCCATTCAGCTAACTGTTCAATTGCCCCAGCACGGAAAGTATCTGCTGCAGCTAGCATTACTTTTTTTCCTTTCATTTTATAACGATGGGCTAGTTTACCAATAGTTGTTGTCTTACCCACACCATTAACACCCACGAAAAGAAAAACTGTTGGTCCCTCGCTAGAAAAGTGTAAATTATTATCTTCCTCTTTTCCTTCGTTTTCGTAAATTTCAACAAGCTTTTCAATAATTGCATCAGAAATCTCATTTTTCTTTTTTGCATTTCTCAATTTAACTTCTTGTCTTAATTCATCGCTAATCTTCATAGCTGTTTCAAAGCCTACATCAGCTTCTATTAAAGTTTCTTCTAATTCTTCAAAGAAATCTTCATCTACATGTCTAAAATTAGCTAACAATGAATTTATCATTGCGCCAAAACCTTTTCGTGACTTTTCTAACCCTTTGTCATAGCGCTCTTCTTCATCACTTGAGACTTTTTCTTCAACTTTCAAGTTATCGTTTTGTTCACTTGAATCATTCGAATTCTCTTCTTCAACAAATTCGCTATTATCTCCGTTTGAATCTAAGATTTCATCATTATCTTCTTCAGATTCATCACTATTTTTTTCTTGTGAATCAACACTTTGGTCAACATCTTTACTTGTTTTTTCTTCAGAAACTACATCACTATCTGAATCAGATGAGTTTTCTTCGCTCTTCATACTTTCTTCATCGTTATCAACAGTTTCTTGTTTTATTTTTTCTTCATCATCTTGACTAGAAAAAGCTTTTCTTATTCTATCAAAAAGTCCCATATTACCTCTCCTTAATCAATATCATCAAGAGCCACAGATACTATTTGTGAAACCCCTGATTCTTGCATAGTTACCCCATAAAGAACATCTGCATTTACCATCGTTCCTTTTCTATGAGTTATCACTATAAATTGTGTTTCATTATCAAATTTTTGTAAATACTGTGCGTATCTAGCTACATTTGTATCATCTAAGGCTGCTTCCGCTTCATCTAAAATTACAAATGGTACAGGTCGCACTTTTAAAATAGCAAATAATAGGGTAATGGCCGTCAATGCTCTTTCTCCACCAGAAAGCAAGCTTAATTGCTGTAATTTTTTGCCCGGTGGTTGTGCCATTATCTCAATTCCTGTTTCTAAAATATTTTCAGGATTAGTTAAGCTTAGTTTTGCATATCCACCAGAGAACATTATTGGAAATACCTCACTGAAAGCTTTCGACACTTGCTCAAATGTTTTTTGGAATCTATTCTTAACTTCTAAGTCCATTTCATTCATACTTACTTCTAACTGCTCTTTTGCCGATAGTAAGTCATTTTGTTGGCTATTTAAAAACTCATAACGTTCATTGACTCTTTCATATTCAGAAATAGCACCTATATTTACTACACCTAACTCATCTAATCCTAATTTTAATAACTTGAGTTTCTTTTCAATAGTATTTAAGTCTTTTTCAGAAATTTGATGCTCTACTTCTTCAAAAGTCACCCCATAATTTTCTGATAAATCTTTTAAATTCCTATCCAAAATAGTATCATATTGACTTATACGTATACTTAACTTTTTTTGTTCTTCATAAGCTGAGCGCTGAAGTTCGTTAGCTCTTGTTAATTGTTTCTCAGTTTCTTTTACTTCTATGTGTAATTGTTTTCTTTCTTCCTGTGCATCTTTTAATTTCTTCTTTATACTGTCAATCGTATTTCTTATATATTCTTGTTTATCCTTAATATCTTCTTTGGCACTTAAAGCAATTTTTTCTTTATTTTTTATTTTCGCAATAGCATCTTGCTGTTTCTTTAGTAATTCAGAAATATTTTCTTCTTGTGTCATTAATTCTTGCAACTGGAGTTTCAATCCTCTTAATTGTTCAATTATAACCGCCTCTCGTTGCTTATAACTGCTAATCTCTTCACGTTGCTTTTCTATACTATAAGAATTATGTTCTTCAGCTTTCGCTTTTTGAGTAATTAGCTGCTCTAAACTATCTATTTCTTTTGTTAAAGAGTGTAGTTTTTCTTTATTTTCTTCAAGATTTTGAGAAAGTATCTCTATATTTGTATACTTACTACTTTCCTTTAACTCTTTTAGTTTAATCGATTGGTGCTCATTTTCTATCTTAATAAGTTCGAATTTTCTACGATATTTATCTCTATCAGTTTGCAATCTATTCTTTTTAACTTGAAGGGTATCGATCTTATCTTGAATTTTTTTATATTCTTCGTGAACCTTTCCCCAATAGATTTCCATATCTTCTAATTTTTTCTTCATTACTTCGATATCGGATTGCAAATCTTCAATTTGTAATTTTTGTTCTAACAGACCTGACTTCTTTTGCTTTACAGCACCACCTGTTATAGCACCACCTGGATTCACTACATCACCATTTAACGAAACAATTCTTACACCATAATTTAATTTTTTTGCAATTTCAGTAGCAAAATCTATATTTTTAGCGATTACTGTTGTTCCTAATAAATTTTGACTCACTTTTAAATTTTCTTTAGATACTTTAACAAGCTCGCTTGCAATACCGACATAGCCATCTAATGATTCTAAAGTTACTCTATATTGTTTATTCAGCATTCTAGCTTTAACTGTTTTTTGTGGTAAAAATGTTGCCCTACCTAGTCTGTTATAAGTCAGATGCTGTATAACTTTTTTAGCTACATTCTCGTCTGTAACAATAATATCTTGTAAGTGTCCACCTAAAGCTACTTCCATCGCCTGAGCATATTCTTTAGGAATTACAAATTCTTCTGCTACAGATCCGATAATACCAGATATGTTTTTACGTTCTTTTAGTACTTCTCTAGCACCTTGATAATATCCTGTATAACTATCTGAAATACTTTTTAGTGTCTCTAATTTAGTCTGTGCACGTTGATAAATATCCCATGCCTTATTTCTATTATTTTTTAACTCACTATCCTTTTTAGATAGTTCGACTTCCTTAATTTTAAGTTCTTTTAAAGTAGTAACTATTTCTTGATACTCATTATCTTTATTATTAAGAGTAGTTTTTAATTCATCTAGCTGTAGTTTTAATTTATTTTTTTCATTCGTTATATTTTGAATATTCTTATTAGTCTCAGCTTGATTCTGACTTTTTTCTTCTAACTCTTGCTCAATATAATTATTACTATTATTGACTAAATTCTTCTCTTGTATCTTTCGATTTAATTCGCTTTTTAGTTTCTCTAGAATTTCTTCTGGTTCTTTTACATTATCTATTATTTTTTCTAACTCTAATATTTTTTTAGATAGTTTTTCTCTGTCATCTTCCAAATTAGCTATTTTTTCTTTAACAGATTGTTTTCCAGTTCGAATTTCAGTCAAATTATCTAGATTAGCACTATATTGCTCTTGAAGTTCAGATAATCTTTCCTTTTGAAATTTTTCTTCTTGTCTAGACATATTTTGTTGTCCAGATATTTTTCCCTCTTGTCTTACAAGTTCCGTCAATTCATTTTGTTCATTGTCAATTAAACTCTCTAATTTCTTTTGTCTAGAATGTAATACTTCTACCTGTTTACTCTGTTCAGAAGTCATTCTTTCTTTGTCAGATAAAATTTTTATAACTTTTTGTAATTCCGATTCTTTTTGCTCTTTTTCCGAACTTTTTTGTGTAATTTCTAAGACTAATCTATCTCTATTTAATAAATCGTACTGTTCTTTTTGACTCAAATAATCTTTTGCCTTACTAGCCTGTTGAGCTAAGGGATCACGCTGCCTACTTAATTCAGACAGTATATCTGCTACTCTCTTTAAATGCTCAGTTGTTTCAACAAGTTCACTTTCTGCTTTTTTCTTTTCTTTTTTATATTTTAAGACTCCAGCAACCTCTTCAATTAAAATACGTCTATCTTGAGGTTTGCTATTAAAAATAGACTCTACTCTTCCTTGAGATATAATCGAAAACGATTCTCTTCCTAACCCTGTGTCGATAAATAAATCTACGACATCTTTCAACCTGACTTTCTTTTCGTTTATGAAGAATTCACTATCACCCGAACGAAAGATTCTTCTTGTAATTCTTATTTCATTTGGCTGATTATATAGATATCCATCTTCATTATCAAGAACTAATGTCACTTCTGCTCTATTTAAAGCTGCACGTGTATCTGAGCCGGCAAAAATAATGTCCGGCATTTTACTACCACGCAAATTTTTAACTGACTGTTCACCTAAAACCCAACGTAACGCCTCTGTAATATTACTCTTTCCACTACCATTTGGGCCAACAATTCCAGTTAATCCATCTTGAAAATTTATAATTGTTTTATTTGCAAAAGACTTAAAACCATTTAAAGTAAGTGATTTTATTTTCATCTGTATACAAACTCCTACTTTCTGAGTTTCTTTAAAGCTTGATATGCTGCCATCTGTTCAGCAGCCTTTTTAGTACGTCCAGTACCTTCGCCCATGACTTCATTATTAACAACTACATTCATTGTATAGACACGTTCATTATCCGGACCTGTAACATTAACTTCATTATATTTAATTTTACATTCTCCGTTTTGTTGCAAGACTTCCTGTAATTCAGTCTTATTATCCATCATATGATCAAACCAACCCAATTCTAATTTTGGAAAAATAACCTTAGAAATAAATCTTACAACTTCATCTTTTCCTTGATCTAAATATAAGGCACCTATAAATGATTCAAAAATATCACATAACAAACTTGGACGCTGACGAGCATTTCCTTTTTCTTCACCTTTACCTAATCTAATATACTCATTGAAATGGCATTCAATAGCAAATTTACTAAAACTATCAGCTCTTACCATAGCCGCCCTTAGTCTTGACATTTTTCCTTCAGGCATTTCTGGATAATGTTCATAAATATATTCGGACACGCATAACTGCATTACAGCATCACCCAAAAATTCTATTCTTTCATAATATTTTAACTTTTTCTTTCTTTCTGGAGTTTCATTTACATACGATGCATGAGTAAATGCCGCATCCAATAAGTCTACATCTTTAAAAGTGATGTTAAAATCTCTTTTTAACATTTCTTGTAATCCTTCAATCATTAATACCTCTCCTTAATAAAATTAATAAATTTCATATTTTCCGTTATATAAAGTAATCAATCATTATACAGTGGAGAATAAAAAATTCAAAACAACTATGACTTATTTATTATACCAAAAAAGCCGGCTATATGTGCCAGCTTCCATCTTAAATTATCCTTGATGACTATATATATATTTAACAGCATCACCAACAGTATGAATATTTTCAGCATCCTCATCTGGAATTTCTGCACCAAATACATCTTCCAATTCAAGGACAAATTCCACGATATCAATTGAATCTGCATCTAAATCTTCTTGAAAATTTAAATTTTCTGTAATTTCATCTGCTTTTATTTCAAATCTATCCTCAATAATCTCAGAAATTTTTTCAAATATCTCTTTTTCTGACATAAATTTGCCTTCTTTCAAATTTTTTACTACTTGTAGTTTACTAATTTTACTATTAAATGTCTAGTTTAGTTTAGAATTATACATTCTTGTTAAAATAATCTGTAAATTTCGATAACATATCATTTTCTAGCATATCATTGATTTGTTTAACTGTATAATATACTGTTTCTGCATCTGATGCACCATGAGCCTTTACAACCGGGGCCTTAGCTCCCAATAATACTGCACCACCGTATTGAGATGCACTCATTTTATTACGGATCTTCATAATACTTGGTTTTAGTAATAAACCACCAATTTTACCTAATAAACCAGCTGACATTATTGTATCTTTTAAGAGATGCATAGCTGTACCAGCTGTGCCTTCTATAGCCTTTAAGACTGCATTACCAGTAAAGCCATCTGCTACTACTACATCGCAAACACCTTTCAAAATATCCTTAGATTCTACATTACCAACAAAATTAATACTACTATCAGCTACTATTAAATTATGTGCTTCAAGTGTTAATTTACTTCCCTTGTGTGGCTCAGTTCCATTATTTAACAAACCTATTCTTGGATTTTTAATATTTCTAACACTTTCAGCATAATATTTTCCCAATAAAGCATATTGATATAGCTGTTCTGGCTTGTTATCAGCATTAGCTCCACTATCCAAAAGATTAAATGCTCCACCTTCTTTAGTTAATACTGGTAGAGTTGACAGTAATCCTGGACGAGCAATTCCTTTTATTCTACCAACAATTAATAAACCAGCCGCTAATAATGCTCCTGTATTTCCACAAGAAAATAATGCATCAGCCTTTCCTTCTTTTACAGCATATGCTGCTCTAACTAAAGAAGAATCTTTTTTTCTTCTAATTGCTTTAACTGGTTCATCATTCATGTCAATAACTTCAGTAGTTTGGATAATTTCAATATTTTTATCACTTGTCAGAATTTCTCTTATCTTCTGTTCGTCACCAAATAACATAAATCTGAGATCCGGATATTTATTTCTCGCTTTTTCTACACCCTCAACTACACTTTGTGGTGCAAAATCTCCACCCATAGCGTCAACAGCAATTTTTTTCATCTTTACCATCTCCTAATCAATAATTTCCTCTTGGGCAAACTGTCTATTCAAATACTTGATTAATTCAAAATTCTCTTCCTTTGTTTTAAAATTAGGACTAAAAACAACATTATGAGCTTCCTCTTGAGCAACTTGTAATATATTCAAATTTACTACTGGATCCCCTACTTTAAATTCAGGTAAACCTGACTGCTTTTTCCCTAGAACTTCACCAGGACCTCGCAATTCTAAATCTTTTTGCGAAATTAGGAATCCATCATTAGTTCCCGTCATTATTTTCATACGTTCTTTACCATACTCACTCTTAGGATCTGCCACTAAAATACAATATGATTCCTTACTACCACGTCCTACCCTTCCGCGAAGTTGGTGTAATTGAGCTAGACCAAATCTATCTGCATCCAAAATGATCATTACAGTAGCGTTAGGAACATCTACCCCTACCTCAATAACAGTCGTAGAAACAAGGATGGAAACCTCTTTATTTTTAAAAGCTTGCATGGCCTGCTCTTTTTCATTAGCATCCATCTTTCCATGTAATAATGCTACTTTTTCAGAACCAAAGTATTCTTTTGCCTTCTCAAAAACTTCTTCTGCATTTTGTAAATCTAATAATTCAGATTCTTCTACCAAAGGGGAAATAATATAGGCTTGTGTTCCTAATTCGAGCTGTCTTTTAACGAATTCAAATACATTTTTTACTTGTTTCTTCTTAACCCAGCTTGTTTTAACAGGTTGTCTCCCTTTTGGAAGTTCATCTATTATAGACACATCCATTTCACCGTACGTAGTGATTGCTAATGTACGAGGGATAGGAGTAGCAGTCATAGCTAAAATTTCAGGATTAACTCCTTTTTTCCTTAAAATTCTTCTCTGATTAACACCAAACCTGTGTTGTTCATCAGTTATAGCTAATCCTAAATTGTAAAATTCAATATTATCTTGGATAACAGCATGTGTTCCAATGACAATATCAATATCACCATTTTTTAAATGCTTTAATAATTCTCTCTTAACTTTTACTCTGCTCAATGAAGAACTTGTCATTAAAGCTACACTTATCCCATATTGCTCAAATAAATTAGCTAATTTTTCTGCATGTTGCTGGGCTAATATTTCCGTTGGAGCCATTAATACTGCTTGAAAACCTGCAGTTACTGTAGCATACATAGCAATTGCAGCAATAATAGTCTTACCGGATCCAACATCACCCTGTAGCAATCTATTCATATGATTTGGACTTAACATATCTGCACAAATTTCATTTACTACTCTTTTTTGTGCTTTCGTTAATTCAAAAGGCAATCCTTTAATGAACTCTTTCAATTTCTCATTATTATACTTAATCCTCAACCCCATATTTTTATGATTATCCCTTTTTAAAAGTTGAAGACCAGCTTCAAAACTAAAAAATTCATCAAATATTGCACTTCTTCTAGCCAAATCTGCCTCTTTTTTCGTCGAAGGAAAATGCATATCATGAATCATTTGCTTTCTATTCTCTAAATGATATTTTATACGAATACTTTCAGGAACAACATCTCTAATATAGGAATTATATTCTTCATATGCTTGTTTTACTAATTGCTTAACTACACTTTCCTTGATATCTTTAGATGAACGATATACTCCCACAAAATCATTAGTCTTTCTTGAGATTATCTTTATACCAGATAAACTTTGTCTCAAAGCATCATATTTGCCATATACAGCTAGCTCTTGTCCTGTAGTTACCTGTTTTGATATCCATGGTTGATTAAAAAACGTTACACCAATCACGTCATGATTAATTAATAACTTAAAATTTAACCTACTCTTTTTTCTACCAAATCTTACTAAAACAGGTTCAGATGCCACTATTCCTTTTAGTGTAACTTTTTCTTGACTATTTATCTCTTCTAAATTTTTGACCGCAATATCGTTATATCTAAAAGGATAGAATGTCAATAAATCTTCAATCGTATTAACTCCTAATTTATTAAGAGCCTGTATCTTCTTAGGACCAACACCTCGTAAAGCTCCGACTGAATCACCCAAATTCACCAACATCATCCCCTTTTAAAATCTACTTAAAAAGGAGCAAAAGAACTCACATCTCCCACTCCTTTAAAATAATAAAATATTCTACTCAACAGAAATTAGATAAGGATAAACAGGTTGATCTCCTTCATGAATCTCTATTTCTAAGTCATCATCGATATCAAGAATTGCCTGCTCGATTTCTTTAGCTTCAGCTTCATTACCATCTTCACCATAGATGATAGTTACAACTTCACTATCATCATCAAGCATTGATTCTACCATTGAAATTGCAGCAGTTTTAGAATCACTAGCAGTAACTGTAATATCTCCATCCACAATTCCCATATAATCGTCCTTTTTAATTTCCTTACCATTTAGAGTTGTATCTCTAACTGCGATCGTTACTTGACCAGATTTCACAGAAGATATATTTTCTTCCATATCTGTTACGTTATCTTCAAGATCCATATCCGGATTGAATGCAAATATTCCTGATAACCCCTCCAAGACAGATCTAGATTGTACAACTTTAACAGGAATATCTACTAACTCAGTTGCTTGCTTAGCAGCTAGGAATATATTTTTGTTGTTAGGGAAAATAATGAATTTTTTAGCTGAACTAGCAGAGATAATATCAACAAAATCTTGTGTACTTGGGTTCATTGTTTGACCACCATCTAAGATATCTGTTGCACCTAAACTAATAAATAAGTCTTTCAATCCTTTTCCAGAAACAACTGTTAATATTCCATAATCACCAGCATTCTTTCTAGCATCAGCTAACTTCTTAGCTTCTACATCATCTTTATTATTATCTTCATCTTTTTCAAGGATAGTTTCATGTTGTAATCGCATGTTGTCAACTTTAACCTTGATTAAAGAACCGAATTCTTGACCGTAGGATAAAACTTTACCTGGATGTTCAGTATGTACATGAACCTTAACAACTTCATCATCCGCAATTACTAGTAAAGAGTCTCCAATTTCAGCCAAATGATTTCTAAATTTATCGTACTCAAATTCTTGGTCTACTAAGCGCCCTGCACCTAATTTTACCATTATTTCAGTACAGTAACCGTATTTAATATCCTCTGTATGTAACTGACTTTGGACACTCTTATGATGTTCAGCATTTACCATTTCGTCCATTTCTTCTACATTAGGTACATGCTCATCATCGGTAATATTTCCTGACAAAGCTTCATAGAAACCTTCATATACAAATGTCAGCCCTTGACCACCAGAATCCACTACACCTACTTCTTTTAAAACCGGTAAAAGTTCTGGAGTTATTGCCAATGCTTGCTTAGCAGCTTCATAAGTTGCTTCCATAACTTCAACACAATCATCTGTATTTTTTACTGTATTTCTAGCAGCTTCAGCAGCTTTACGAGCAACTGTTAAAATAGTTCCCTCAGTTGGCTTCATAACTGCTTTATATGCAGTCTCAACTCCACTTGTAATTGCATCTGCTAAATCTTGAGCTGTTAAATTTTCTTTTTTAGCCATACTCTTGCTAAAACCACGGAAAATCTGAGATAAAATAACACCTGAATTACCTCTAGCACCCATCAACAACCCTTTAGCTAAAGCTACTCCTAGGTCTCCTACCTTAGTGGATGTTGATTCTGAAACATATTTATATCCACTAGCTAGGGATAAACTCATATTGGTTCCCGTATCACCATCAGGAACTGGAAAAACGTTTAATGAATTAATAAATTCAGCATTTTTATTTAACTTATTAGAACTTGTCAGTACCATTTTTCGGAACTCTGACTCAGTAATCTTAGCGACTTTCAAATTAAAATTATCCTCCTTGGCAGTCTAGATTCCAAAATATATTTAATCTCCAATAACACGTACACCTTGTACAATGACGTTAACCGACTCAGCTTTAACTCCAAGCATAGATTCTAAATTATATTTTACTTTGCTTTGTACATTACGACATACTTCAGAAATTTTTGTACCATAACCTGCAATAATATAGACGTCAATAGCTACTCCATCTTCTTGTTGGCGAACAACTACACCCTTGGAATAGTTATCACGACGTAAAATTTCATTTAAATTATCACGAATTTGATTCTTACTAGCCATGCCAACAATACCGAAAATTTCAGTAGCAGCTCCACCAACAACTGTTGCAATAACATCATTGGAAATATCAATATTACCTAATTGGTTTTGAATTTTTACAGCCATAATATATAGCCTCCTTAACTGATTGGCATTCATACAAATAATTATTCTATCATATTTATGATACAATTAAAATCATCTTTAAACCAGAATATTTTATCTGATTATCAAAAAATTATCTATTTTGAAGTCATTTTATTCAAATAAAGGTGTAAAGTAAATTAACTTTACAAAAAAATGTTGCAATCATTCTCTATCTATGATAATTTTATTTAGTGGATAAGCATTTTTTGCTTTATTTGAGATTGAAATGGAGGATATATAACAATGGCAAAAGATTTTGTTACAGGTCGTAAGACAACTTTTGGTAAGAAACGTTCTCACGCTTTGAACCAAACAAATCGTAGCTGGAAGCCAAATTTGCAAAAAGTTCGTATTTTAGTTGATGGTAAGCCTAAGAAAGTTTGGGTTTCAACTCGTGCTTTGAAGTCTGGCAAGGTTACTCGTGTCTAATAGATAACAAGTAATATACTAAAAAACAAAGGTCATAATGTTTCGAATTGAAGCATTATGACCTTTTACTTTTAATCTTTACTTTGAATAACACAAAGTAGTCCACTTTTAAAACTAAAGCTAGCTTTATCCCCTACAAATTCATTACTTGCTAATGCAATGGGGTAAGCATAGTTAGCATTATTCAATTTATATTTTTCATCATATAAATTTAAATCTTTAATTTCTTCTAATGGTATGAATGCCAAGTAATCAAAGTTTTCCTCTTTATTTATAGTATACTTACCTGGCAAAAAGAAATTTATAACATTTCTTCTATCAATAATTTTTATTTTGTCTACATAAAATCTAAATTCTGGCTTTAAAACAAACATTATATTAGCCAATAAGTGATCTATTCTTCCACCTGTAGCTCCATAGATGGTAATTTGTTTTGGATGATATTTATCTATTGCTAACTTTACAGATAATTCAGTGTCGGTGTAGTCCTTTTCTGGTTTAAAAGTTATTAATTCAGATACATTTTCTTTCACTAATTCTATCTCTTCTTCACTAGAAGAATCAAAGTCTCCAACTGCAAATAGTAAGGATTTGTGATGCTTAACCAAATCTACTGCACCTTTATCCGCTCCTATCCAATGATCTTCACTAAAACTGCTTTTCCAAAAATTCTCAGGTAATTCTTCACGTGGCCCACCAACTAAAATGTTTATTGTCATTTCATTATCCATTATTTATACCTAACCTTTTTACTAGCTAACATATCTTGAAACTGTACATAATTATTGTATCTATTTTCCAAAATTTCACCTTTATTTACTGCATCTTTGACAGCACATTTAGGTTCTTTTAAATGCAAGCATCCTCTAAATTTACAATCATCTTGGTATTTAACAAAATCTGGATACATTAATGGTAATGTATCTTTTGTTATATTCAATAACTCAAATGATGAAAATCCTGGTGTATCAGCAATCAATACACCATTAATATCTAATAAAGTTACTTTTCTTGTTGTGTGTTTTCCTCTACTTAATGCTTTAGAAATTTTTCCTGTTTCTAAATTTAAATCTGGTTTTAAGTCATTGAGTAAAGTAGACTTACCTGCTCCAGTTTGTCCCATCACAACCACTATTTCATTAGTTAGATCACTCATCAAATTATTTAGTACATTTTGTCTGTTTTCGTTTTCAAATGAAATATAGCACGAATAATACTTACTATAATAATTAAAGTAAGATTCAAATTTTTCTCTTTGTTCTTGGTTTAACAAATCTGCTTTTGAAAAAAATAAAACTGGTCTTACATTATTACTTTCTAACATTACTAACTGTCTATCTAATAAATTTGGAGAAAAATCTGGCTCTACACACGCCGAAACAACAATAGCTGTATCTATGTTAGCTATAGGCGGTCTCACCAACTGATTCTTACGAGGATAAATTTTTAATATATATCCATCACCATTGTCGTCAATTTTAAAGTCTACCCTATCACCAACTACTGGTGTCATTTTCTTTTTCCTAAAATTTCCTCTTGCTCTTGTTCTATACTCTTTATCTTCTACTAAAACATCATAATATCCACTTAGTGATTGCTTTATGCGCCCTTTTGTCGTCAAAAAATATCCTACTTCCTTTCTCATTAATATAAAAAAGTGGAGAAATACATCCTTATATTTCCTCACTTTATTATTTAGCTAACACAACAATTACTTGTGATCCTCTCTCAACAATGGCATTGGGTGCCGGACCTTGTCTCACAACTTCACCACTTTTAAACTTATCAGATGCCTCGTACTGAAAAACTACATCTATATTCTGTTGCTTAGCGTAACTTTCAATTTGAGATTTATTCATCCCACTAAACATTTTTAACCTAAAATGAACGGGACCCTTACTAACTGTAAATGTAACGGTTGTTTGACTCATAACAACAGCAGCACTTGGCTTTAAACTTTGAGATGTTATTGAATCTTTAGCAACGTCATCAGTATACTTCAATTTCTTATAGACATGTACACCTTGATTTTCAAGTCTCTCTTTAACATCATCATAATTTTGTCCGCGATAATCGCCAAATGGTTTCTTATCTGGTCCCTTAGATATTACCAAACCTACCGATGTTTTTTGCCGTACATTTGATCCCTGCTTAGGATTAGTACTAACTATTTGGCCATAATTATATAAATTTGAATATTTTTCCGTAACTTTACCTTTTTCTAATTTCTTGTTATCAAGAATGCTTTCAGCCTGCGTTTGAGTCATTCCTCTTAAATCTGGCATAGTAATTACTTTGGGAGTTGTAATTAAAGCAAAAATCACAACCGAAACAACGATTAAAGCTAATATTATTGCCCCAACTGTAATACCTCTTTTTTTTCTGCTCCACTTTTGTTTTTTCTCTCTAGTCTTAGTAGTTTCTTCGTTCTTCTTTATAGCATCTTCTGAGAGAATTAAAGTTTTAGTTTCATCTAAATTTTCGTCAATAAAACTGTCTTTTATTTGAGGTAATATCTTTGTTTCTTCATCAACAAAATTTTGCGGTCTCCATACTTTTTCGTTTTTTCTATCTTCATCTAAAACTGTTCTTAAATCATCCGCCATTTCTGCCACTGTTTTATATCGGTCATTTAAATTTTTAGCAGTCGCATGCAATATGACATTCTCTAGGGATTGTGGAATATTATTATCATAATTACGAACAGATGGCATATCATTACGATAATGCTTTAAAGCTACAGAGATAGCTGTCTCTCCTTGGTACGGAACTTCACCAGTTAACATTTCAAACAAAATTATTCCTAAAGAATAAATATCGGATTGCTTAGTTACCATACTTCCTCTTGCTTGTTCAGGTGAAATATAATGTACTGAACCAACTAATGTATTAGTCTGAGTCATTGTAAATTCCGCAACTGCAACAGCAATTCCAAAATCAGTAATCTTAACTGTCCCATTCTTATCAATTAAAATATTTTTCGGCTTTAAATCTCTATGAATTATATTGTGTGCATGCGCATCCTCTACAGCCGATAAGATTTGTTCCATAATTTCTATTACACGTTCGTATGGAAGTTTATGATTTTTCTTTATGTATGCTTTTAAATCCATACCATCTACATATTCCATAACTAGATACTGCATACCATCATCTGTTTGATCAATGTCATAAATGTTAACTATATTAGGATTAGTTAATTCTGTTAATGACATCGCTTCTCTATGAAATCTTCTCAAAGAAGCAGGATCATTTTGTAAATCTAGTCTTAAAACTTTCACCGTAACTGGTCGATTTAAAATTAAATCATCAGCTAAATAAACATTAGCCATTCCACCTTCACCTAGAACACGTCGAATCTTATAACGACCATTCAAAACGTATCCTGGTCCCATTAATATTTCACCTCTTCATCAAACGACACAAGTAATACAGAAATATTATCATTTCCTCCTGCTCTATTAGCCTCATCAACCAATCTTTGACATTTATCAGGTAAAGATTCAGATATATTTAATAAACGTTCTAACTTCGTATCTTCAACCATATTAGTTAAACCATCTGTACATAACATCAAAATGCTATTTTTAGTAATTTGAAAAAATTCTTCATCTAATTCTGAATTTTCCGATATTCCTAAAGATCGTGTGATGATATTCTTTTTAGGATGATGCTCAGCCTCTTCTGGACTTAATTCACCCTCTTTTATTAATTCATTGACTAGAGAATGATCTTCTGTAACCCTAGTAAGATTTCCTTTTTCTAAAATATATCCCCTACTGTCACCTATATGTGCTAGTAAAAATTCTTGTTCAAATATGATAGCTACTACTAATGTTGTTCCCATACCACGTAAATCTTTATAGTGAAGAGAATTTTTTAAAATTAAACTATTTTCTTCATCTACTTTTTTAGAAAGCCAAGTACTTGCTTGAGAAATAGAAAAAAAACTTGTTTCACTAAAGTAATAGCCTAGATGGGATACTGCCATTTCTGAAGCTACTTCTCCCCCGTTATGGCCACCTAATCCATCAGCCACAATTACCATTACTGCTCCAGCTTTATTGACAAATTTTCCAACATAGTCTTCATTATTTTTTCTCATTTTTCCTAAATCACTTAAATATGCAATCTCCATACTCATCAACTCCTATTTTTTACGTAGCGTTGCTATAAAGAAACCATCCGACATGTAATCATCTGGATATATGGTTAAAGAAAGTGTGTCTCTTTCATCTTTTAATTTATTTTTTGTATAAGTCTTTTCTTGGACAAACTCTGGATGCTTTTTAAGAAAATCATCAATAACTTTTTGATTTTCAATATTTAAAATTGTACATGTACTATAAGTCAAGTATCCACCTTTTTTTAGTAAAGGTGCTACTTTTTCTAAAATATTAACTTGAATATCATGTAGACTATATGAGTCAGACAGCTTTTTTTCATATTTTACTTCTGGTTTTCTTCTCATTAATCCTAATCCAGAACAAGGTGCATCTACTAAAATTTTATCAAATTTTTCCGAATCAAACTCCGTTATCGCCTTTCTCGCATCTAATTGTTTAGCTGATACTTTAGATATTAATCCTAATTTATTAGCATTTTCTTCTATCAATTTCACCTTATGTTTGTGAATATCTAAAGCCCAAACTTTTCCTTCACCTTTCATTAATTTTTCAGCTATTTGTGTTGTTTTACCACCAGGAGCAGCACAAGCATCTAGAACTATATCATCTTTTTGAATATCCATACTTTCAACAGCTAACATTGCACTTTCATCTTGAATTATCATCTTTCCATTCCGAAATTCTGAACTCTTTGGTAAGAAGCCTCCATCTACTATTAATGCATCTGGTGTAACTTCACTTTCTCTAATCGTATAGCCGTCATTCCTTAGTTCATTTACTAAAATTTGCTTGTTAACTTTATGAGTATTGATTCTTACACTATGCTTTGGAGAAGTATTTATTGTATCTAATATTGACTCGACTTTAGTAATTCCTAATTCCTTAATTAATTCTCCCACTAGCCATTCAGGGGTACTAGTCCCTATACTCAACCTTGTAATATCGTTATCAATTTCATTAACTTCTCTCAAACCATTTCTTCTGATTGAATGCAGCACACCTGTAACAAATTTTCTAATACCGGTATGTCCCTTGATTTTTGCTATTTCAATAGATTCATTAAATACAGCTCGGTCTGGAATTTTATCTAAATAAACCATTTGATACAATGATACTAATAATAATTCCTTAACCCATAATTGTAACTTATTTGCCTTCTTAATAAATGGTTCTAACCAATATTCTAAAGTTAACTTATGTTGTATTACTCCATAAACAATTGTTGTTAATAATTTTGTATCTTTAACAGAAAGGTTATTTTCTTCTATCACTTTATTTAATGCTAGATTTGAATATGTACCTTGACTTTCAACTCTAGTTAGTAATTCAACTGCTAGTAATCTAACTGTCTTATTCTTCATCTTCAATTATCCTTTGTCCAATTTTTAATCCTTGTCCAACTCCATTTAAATATGAAGTTATATCCATTTTTTGTTTACCTGCCGGTTGTAATTCAATAATTGAATAAACAGTCCCATTATATGCAGATACTTTTAACTCATGCTTATCAACATTCACAACGTATCCTGGAGCGAATTCTGTTTTTTCTTCAAGTGGTTTAATACTCCATAACTTCGTTCTCTTTCCTTTGAAATTTTTAAAATAAGCTCCAGGTGCTGGGCGTAATGCTCTCGTCTTCCAATCAATTTCTTTAGCTTCTAAATTTAAGTGTAAAATTTCTTCTTCTGGTTTGATATTAGGTGAAAAAACAACTTTATTTTCATCTTGTTTTACAGCTTCAACATTACCAGAAATAATTTTAGGTAATGTTTCTAGAAGCACATCTCTTCCTAAAATACTCATTTTTTCAAAAATAGTTCCAGTATCATCTGTAGATTCTATTTTTAATTCAGCTTGAGCTAGCATATCCCCAGCATCCATTTTCTTAACCATATAAATAATAGTTACACCTGTCTTATCATCACCATTCATAATTGAATATTGTACAGGAGCACCACCTCTATATTTAGGCAATAATGATCCATGAACATTAATTGCAGCAATTTTTGCACTTTCAATTAATTTTGTTGGTAAAAATTGACCGTATGCTGCTGTTACTATTAAATCTGGTTGTAAGTCTATTATTTCCTGCATTTCATCACTGCCACTTAATTTTACCGGTTGAAATACTTTTATACCGTACTTCAAAGCAACTTCTTTTACAGGTGAGGCATGTAGTACTCTCTTTCTTCCAACAGGTCTATCAGGTTGTGTGACCACAGCTAAAACATTATAACCATTTTCAATAATTCCTTCTAAAATTGGTGCAGCAAAAGCTGGTGTTCCCATAAATACAATATTTGTCATAATATCACGTCCTTAACTTAATTAAATTTCAATGGTTCTCTATCTATCACAATTTGTATACCTTCTCTTTCAATTCTTTGACTTGAAAGAAGTAAATCTTGTAAATAGTTAATTAATTTTGTTTCTTTTTTATATTTAATAACAATTTGATAATAATAACGATTATTTATTTTAGTAACCGTCTGTGGAGTTGGACCCAATATAATAGTTCCTTTAGAGACATTCATCCTTACTTCATTATTTATTTTAAAAATAGTTCTAGCCGTCAATGACTCTGAATTAGAACTTACTGTTATCTTTAATGTATAGTAATACGGTGGATAATTTAAATTATGTCTAAGTTCCATTTCTTTATAGAAAAAATTTTCATAATCGTGATTCTGAGCTAGTTTTATAGCATAATGATCAGGATTAAAAGTTTGAATAATAACCTCTCCATCTTTATCAGCACGTCCAGCACGTCCACTAACTTGCGTCAAAAGTTGAAAAGTTCTCTCACTTGCTCTAAAATCTGATATCCCCAGCGATGTATCTGCATTTAAAACTCCAACAAAAGTTACATTTGGAAAATCTAGTCCTTTAGCTATCATTTGCGTTCCAAGTAAAATATCAGCCTTTCCATCTCCAAATGTTCTTAATAGTTTCTCATGTGCTCCTTTTTTTCTAGTTGTATCTACATCCATTCTCAAAATTCGGGCTTGTGGAAATAGACCTTTTATCTCTTTTTCAATTTTTTGTGTTCCAGTACCATAATATCTTATTTTTTTGCTACTACAACTAGGACATTCATATGGTATTCTCGTTTCATATCCACAATAATGACACTTTAAAGATCTGCTATCTAAATGAACTGTCAAAGAAATATCACAGTTAGGACACTTTATTACATAACCACACTCTCTACACATCATAAACGTCGAATACCCTCTACGATTTAATAGAAGCACTATTTGTTCCTTTTTATCTAATTTTTCCTGAATTGAATTAACCATTTTAAGAGAAAAATCTGGAATTGGAGAGGTTTTTACTGCCTCTCTCATATCAATAATTTGCACTTTAGGTAGCTTTTGATTGTTAACTCTTTTAGTTAATCTTAACCAATCATATACTCCTTTTTGTGCCCTAGCTCTAGACTCTAGTGATGGGGTTGCACTCCCAAAAATAACTGGACATGAGTGGTATATTCCACGCCATTTAGCAACATCTTTTGCATTATATCTAGGCATTTCATCTTGCTTGTAACTAGATTCATGTTCCTCATCCACTATTATGACTCCTAAATTTTTCAAAGGCGCAAAAATAGCGGATCGCGCTCCTACAACTACCTGTGCTTCTTCTCTCTCTATTCTTCTCCATTCATCGTATTTTTCTCCTATAGAAAGCCCACTATGCAAAACTGCAACTTTGGTGCCAAACCTAGCTCTAAATCTTTTTACCATTTGCGGTGTTAACGATATTTCAGGAACCAATACAATAGCTGTTTTCCCTTGATTAAGAGCAGTATCTATTACTTGTAAATATACCTCTGTTTTTCCACTTCCTGTTACCCCTTGAAGCAAAGACACTCGCGCTTTATCGTTTTCGATATCATCATCTAATTTTTTCACAACTTTACTTTGTTCTTGTGTAAGCTTATGCTTTTTTTCATAATAACTCTTATAGTTAGCAAATGGATCGCGATATTTTTCAACTTTTATTACATCTATCCATCCTTTTTCACTAGCATTTTTTATATCAGCATTAGTAAAATTATATTTTTCCCTCAATTCACTTTGCCGTATTTTTGACCCCACAGGAAACTCTTTTAATGTATTTAGTAACTTTTTTTGTTTGCTGGCATTAGGTGCAATACTTCCTAACTCATTCTCATACTCTTGTAAAGATAATTTTGTCTTAATCACTGAGACTAACTTTGCTTTAGCCTTATTTTTTACAATGTAGTCTACTTTTATCTTTCCTTGCTTTCTTAACTGTAATAATTTATTTATCGTACTAGAATTTACTTTTTTATCACTATCTAATAAATCAGATTTGCCTGAAAATAGCTCTTTAACTTTTTCATCTTGCCCTCCAATATAAGTAAACTTTCGCTCATATTTAGCTTTCATAATACTTGGAAGCATTACTTGAAGGCACCTAATTTTGAATGAAAAAGTATACTTTGACAACCAATCTGCAATTTCCAACATTTCTTCATTCAATACAGGTTCTAAATCTAATACACTATCAATTTCTTTTATATTATCTATATTTTCACTACTAGACTTAAAATTTATAATAAATCCCTGAATCAATCTGTTTCCCTTCCCAAAGGGAACTACTACTCTCATTCCTTTTTCTAATTGTCCCTGCAAATTTTCAGGTATTTTATAAGTAAATGGTTTATTAGTTTGCATTGTAGGTACATCTACAATAACTTCAGCAAAATTTTTTAAAATTTTAAATCACTCCTTAGATATAAGTTTTTCAACAATTACATCCAAAATTTTATGACTTAATTCTTTTTTATTAGTCTTAGGTAACTTAATAGGACTATTTTTCAAAGTAAATAGTGTTACTTCATTATCGTCATTTCCAAATCCTATATCTTTTCTAGATACGTCATTTCCAACAATCATGTCCGCATGTTTGGAAAGTAACTTATTTTGAGCATTTTCATATAAATTATTCGTCTCAGCAGCAAATCCTACTAATATTTGTTTTTCCTTAACTGAGCCCAGTCCTTTTAAAATATCAGGATTTTGTACCAATTCTAATGTTAACTTTTCTCCAGTTTTTTTAATCTTGTTATTTGCTACTTTAGCAACATGATAGTCAGAAACAGCTGCTGCCATTATTGCAATATCAGCAGTTTTAAATTCTTCATTCATTTTTCTTTCTAATTCTTTAGTTGTTTTAATTCTGTTGATTTTTACACCTGGGGTTGCCAATAAATTAGTAGGACCACTTACTAATGTAACGCTTGCTCCACGTTCGAATGCTGCTTCCGCTAAAGCGTAGCCCATTTTTCCACTCGAATAGTTAGATATATACCTGACAGGATCAATTGGTTCGATTGTACTTCCAGCAGAAATAACGACTTTTTTACCAACTAAATCTTTCTTTGAATTTATTTTATTAATAATCCACTCAATGATCTCTTCTTCTTTAGGCAATCTTCCCTTACCAGTATATCCTTCAGCTAACATACCTGTATCTGGAGACATTATTTTTACACCATCATTTATCAAAGTTTGCATATTTCTTTTGGTAGCATTGTTCAATAACATTTTCTCATTCATCGCTGGAATAACAAATTTCGGCGTATCTATTGCTAACAGTGTCGTAGTAATAAAATCATCAGCTATACCATTAGCCATTTTTGCTATTATGTTTGCTGTAGCTGGTATAATCAAAGCAAAATCAGCCCAATCAGCTAATTCAATATGTGGTATTGGGTTATCATCCGTTATCTCAAATAAATCAGTATAGACTTTTTCATGTGTTAAAGCTTGGAATGTATATGGAGTTATAAATTTTTGAGAAGCTTCACTCATAGCTACTTTTATTTTAAATCCTTTTTTAATTAAGCCTCTAACAACATTTGCTGCTTTATAAACAGCAATTCCACCTGTTAAAAATACAGCAATATTTTTTCTCTCCATAAAGACTTCATCCCTTCAAATTTCTATCAATATCATAGAATAAATCTCATATACTATATTATACCAAGTGACATACAATTTCATTATAAAAAAGCCGTGGAGAACAATCTCTACGGCTTTAATATAGCTACTAATTATATATAATTAGTCTTCCTTAATTTTAACTTTACCAGCTGCTATTTCTTCTAATGCATGTCCAATATTTTTTGGTGATTCATAGTTGGATAATAATTCTGGGGAACCAGCATCTAAATCGTGTGCACGCTTAGCAGCTAACATAATTAAAGAATATCTAGAATCAACTTGTTCTAATAAATCATCTACTGATGGGTATAAAATCATTTTAATTCAACTCTCCTAACTGTTTTCGATAGTCTGGCAAGAAACGCTTTACTCTCCAGCGTTCTGCTCTAATTATTGTTTTAATTTTTTCGGCTGCCTTCTCAACTTCGCCATTTACAACAGCATAATCATAATTTTGCATCATTTCTATCTCATCTACTGCTTTTTTCATACGTTTATTAATAGTATCAATATCATCAGTACCTCGATTAATAATGCGCTGTCTCAACTCCATCAAATCTGGTGGTGTAAGGAAAATAAATAAGCCATCCGGAGCCTTTTCTCTAACTTGCATAGCACCTTTAACTTCAATCTCTAAAAATACATCCTTACCACTATCAAGCATCTCATTAACATACTTCAATGGAGTACCATAATAATTATCTACGTATCGTGCATACTCTAGCATTTGTCCAGCAGCAATTTCTTGTTCAAATTCTTTCTTTGATACAAAATAGTAATCTTTACCGTTTACTTCTCCAGGACGCATTTCTCTTGTTGTCATAGAAACAGAATAATGAAATTTATTACCTGGTTGTGAAAATATCTCTTTTCTGACAGTTCCTTTTCCAACACCTGAAGGGCCAGAAAGAACAATCAACATACCTCTTTTAGCCATGAATTAAAAAACTCCTATTTAATATGTACTAAAATTAATAGTGCACTATCTTCATTATAAATGCAAGTAAACTTATCAAATTTTTATTAATATATAAATTACCAGTCATAAAGTAGCCGTATTACAATTCTAAAAAGCCCTTATCTTCCTTAATAGCTACTAACATATCATCAGCCATTCTCCCAAATTTTTTCTCAGGATGTGATAGATGAAAATTCAATATCTCTAATGCTGTTTTAAATAATAATACACTTTGAAGAGTTTCACTAGGAATTTCAAATGGTCTATTTTCTCTATAGCCCTTCAAGAAAGCATTTCTTAAATCCAAATCTTTTACTTCATTAAAAAAGAACTTCACAAAATCTTGATATGCTACTCCAATACGAGAACGTTCAAAATCAATTAATATTACTTGATCTTGATATTTTTTTATATTCCTAATACTAAAGTCACCATGCAACACTACTCTTGGTAATAATTCATACTCCAATTGTGCTTTTTCAAGACGTTCTTTAATAATTTTATTTACAACATTAATATCATCTATATATTCTGTGTTTTGTAGCGTTTTTACTAAAGTATCTATTTGTTCACCTAATGAACTTTTATCTTCATAAACAGATACATTTCCTGTTAATTTATTATGGAAATCTGCTAATAAATTACCATATAAATAAGCTTGTTCTCTAGAGATTTTTTTCTTATCCGTGTCCTCTAATTGTCTATCCTTAAGAACTACTACATAATTATCTTCAAAAATCACACTATCTAGATAAATCTCAGGATAATATACTTGATTTACATGTTGTTCAGCGTAAAACATATCTTTATTACTAAAAATCTTAACAAATAAATCTTTTTTATATAATTCACTATATCCAGATAAATGGACATTACCAGCAATATCATGAATATTTTTTAATTTTGCCTTATAATAATCATTTAAAAATTCTATCAAAAAATCTATTCCATCCATCGTGCCTACCTCCCCATAATTTCCTTCTGTCATTATTGTATTAAAAATTAGATTGCACCACAAGTAAATTATCATATTAATCTAATAAAAAAATTCGAACCATAATTATTAGATTAATAAATTATAGTTCGAATTTTCAATTTTAGAATTACTTTTTATAAAAATTCTTTGTACTTTTCTTCTTTAAAGCCGCAAAGCACACTACCATCGTCTTTTATTATTAAAGGTCTTTTGATTAACATTCCGTTGTCAGCTAACAATTTTGCTTTTTCTTCGATTGATAACTCCTTCAATTTATCTTTTAGATTCATTGTTCTATATAAGTTACCACTAGTATTAAAGAAATATGTTGCCTTTTTTTCTGTATCTTGTAACCATAATTTGAATAAATCTTCCTGAGGTCTTTCTTCAGTAATCTCATAATATTTATAATCAATACTATGATTATCTAGCCATTTAATTGCTTTTTTACATGTACTACATTTTTTATAACAATAAACCTTTAACATAATTTATTCTCACCTCAGTATGTATTAACGAAATTCCTTACTACTGCTAAACATATAGCTCTTATTATGGTATCTCATAGACATTATTAATCCTATACCTATCATGTTTGCAATTAAAGCAGATCCACCTTGGCTTATAAATGGTAGAGGAATACCTGTTAATGGTAATAATCCAATACTCATACCAATATTTTCAAAAACGTGGAATAAGATCATCATAATAACACCTGTAGAAATATACGCATAAAATTCATTTCTAGTATCAAAGGTAACCTGAATCATTTGAAAAATAAGTAATAGATATATAAAAATCAAAATGCATCCACCAATGAATCCAAAATTTTCACCTATAACAGAAAATATCATATCCGATTCTCTAACAGGAACATATACATTAGAATGATTAAATCCAGTACCAAATAACTGTCCTGATCCAATAGCTTTCATACTTTGCCATAATTGATAACTATTACCCGTAGTGGATGCAGATGGGTTCAACCAAGCTTCAATTCTAGCAAATTGATAAGCTTTGAAACCTATTGCCATTAATAAATTTCTCCCATAAACAGCTAATAAAATACCTGCAGTTCCTAAGAAGGCAGCACCTCCAAAAAGAGGCGCTAATATCTTCCAAGAAACACCTGAAACTAAAATCACACCACTGAGAATAGCAAAGAAAACTAACATTGTACCGAAGTCATTTTGTAATTTCAACAATACAGCAACCGGCAATGTCCATAGAGCCAACTTTCCTATCAAATTCCAATCTGTTTTAATAGTGTGTTCATAAAACTCTGCATTATGCTGTGCAACCACCCTACCTAACATCAAAATATAGGCAGGTTTCATCACTTCAGACGGTTGAAAAGTCAAAGGTCCGAAAGCTAACCAACTCTTAGCCCCAGTCTTTAAAGCATAAGCTCTACTATAAAAAATCAAAACCAAAACTAACAAAGTAATACCTAAACCATACGCAATAGGAGCTACTTTCCACAATTGTTCAGCATCAAACTGCATAATAAATATAATTGCACCTATCCCTATTGCATACCACATAGCTTGAGAAATAAGTGTTCTTGGTACACTCATTGTACTAGTGTCATGACTTGCAGCAACATAAATTGAAAGCATTCCTATTATTGCAAGAACCATAACAGATAGAATAATTCCCCAATCTATTCGTGCGTCTTCTTCTTCACGACGTTCTCGCGACTGTCTATCCTGCACTACTATCCTTCTCCTTTGTCTAACAAATTAGTTATATTGGTACGCTATTAACTTTTACTGTTCGTAGCTTATTATCTATGCAAATGATATTCTCTTAATAAAATTTCCATTGCTTCAGCTTGTGAACTGACTCTAAAAGTTTCACCATTTTTCAATTCTGCAATATATCTTTTTCCATCTTGCAAAATTCTACCGATCACTTCTTGATCCTTAGTAGTTAGTTCTGTAATTGTATTATTATCAACAATTTTTTCGACTTCAAGTATTTCAATATTCTTTTCTCGTTTCGACACAAAAAATCCTCCTACTTATCATCATTTCTAAAAATTGTAAACTTCTCCGGAACAACATCTACTCCACCCTCTACAAATGGATTACATCTCAAAATCCTAAAAATCCCCATTATAATTCCTTTAACAACACCATGCTTTTTTATTGCATCTATTGCGTAGTTAGAACAAGTTGGATAATATCTACACGTTGGTGGAAACATAGGAGAAATATACTTTTGATAACATCTTATTAAGAATATTATTCCCTTATTAATTTGATTTTTCAATATGGTCAAGTAATTTTCCTGTTCCTAAAGCAACATCATCCAATGGAGTTTCTGAAATCATAACTGGTACCTTCAAATGCTCTGAGAACAACATGTCTATTCCATCTAACAACGCACCACCACCAGTAATAACAATTCCTCTATCAATGATATCTGAAGCTAATTCTGGAGGAGTCGTACTTAATAGATCTTTAGCAGCAGAAATCATAGCTTGCATCGTATCATGCATTGCTTCTTCCGTTTCATCAGAAGTCATCGTAATAGTCTTAGGTAATCCATCAACTACATTTCTACCACGTACACTAAATGTTTCATCTCTGTGTCCTTTTAGTACAGAACCTATTTCCATTTTTACTTTTTCAGCAGTTCTTTCACCTATAATTAAGTTATGTTTATTCCTTACGTAATTTGCAATATCACTATTTAATTTATCTCCAGCTGCACGTAATGAACGACTTACAACAATATCTCCTAGTGATAGTACTGCTATATCACTAGTCCCACCACCAATATCAATTACCATATTTCCATGTGGTTGGAAAACATCTAAACCTGCACCAATTGCTGCAACTTTAGGTTCTTCTTCCAAGTATACCTTACTACCACCACCGGATTTTTCTGCTGCTTGTCTAATTGCTTTCCTTTCAATATCTGTAGTGTTAGTAGGACAACAAATTAAAATATTAGGACGAGACATGAAACCTTTAACGTTTAATTTTTTTATAAAGTAGGATAACATTTGCTCAGTCATATCAAAATCAGCAATTACCCCATCTTTTAAAGGACGAATTGCACGAATATTACTAGGTGTTCTACCAACCATTTGATATGCTTCAGATCCAACAGAAAGAACCCTGCCACTCTTAGTATCTATAGCAACAACTGATGGCTCATTAAGGACAATACCTCTACCTTTAACATTTATTAAAACATTAGCAGTACCCAAGTCGATACCTATATCCTTCACCATAAGAGAAATCTCCTTTTACTAAATTTTATTTATCAAATTAATAATATATCTAGCTTATTATACCATAGACAAGATTAAATTTTAATTTTTAATTCCTATTTAAAAGCACTAAAATACCGTTAAACCATCTTATTTGATTTAACGGATTATAAAATTATAAGCTATTGATGTTTTTTAATTTTTCCTTTTTTATTTCAAATGATCTATCAGTAATATCATCAATTCTCTTAATATCAGCACCTAAAGAAGCTAATTTTTGATGGAAATGATAATATCCTCTGTCAAGATACTTTAGATTAGTAACTTGAGTAATATTTTTCGCAACTAATCCCGCCAAAACTAACGCAGCTGCAGCTCTTAAATCAGTAGCAGCTACCTCAGCACCATTGAAATCAGTTGGTCCATGAAGAACTACTGAATTTCCTTCTACTTTAAAATCAGCATTCATTCTTCTTAATTCTTCTAAATGCATGAATCTATTTTCAAACACAGTTTCAGTCAAAATACTTGTTCCCTCAGCGGCTAGTTGCAAAATTGAAATTTGTGGTTGCATATCCGTAGGAAACCCCGGATGAGGTAAAGTTTTAACCGTAGTTGGTTTCAATTTTTCAGGTCCTATTATTCGAATGCCTTCATTTTCTTCAATAACTTTTACACCCATTTCCTCTAGTTTAGAAATCAATGGGATATTATGTTCTGCAATTGCTTCTTTAATTAAAACATTTCCTTGGGTTAAAGCACTAGCAACCATAAATGTTCCAGCTTCTATTCTATCTTGAATAATAGCATGTTCAGTTCCGTGTAAACTTTCTACACCTATAATTTTGATTTTTTCAGTACCCGCTCCGTAAACTTTAGCTCCCATCTTATTTAAAACATTAGCTAAATCTACAATTTCTGGCTCTCTTGCAACATTTTCAATAATAGTTGTGCCCTTAGCTAGAGTAGCAGCCATCATAATATTTTGAGTAGCACCAACACTTGGAAAATCTAAATAAATATTTGCTCCCACCAATCTTCCATCGGTATGTGCATCTATGTAACCATTATGTTGCTCAATTTTAGCTCCTAACAATTCCAATCCTTTTAAATGTAAGTCTATTGGACGAGAGCCTATAGCACATCCTCCAGGCATTGCTACTCTAGCTTTGCCTAATCGTGCCAATAATGGTCCTAGCACAACAATCGATGCTCTCATTTTAGAAACATACTTAAACGGCGCATCATATGATAATTTACCAGTTGCGTCTATTTCAACTAATTTTTCATCTTCATCAAAACCAACTTTAACGTTTAAAAATCTGATTACATTATTCATAGTATATACATCAGATAGCATTGGAACATTAGTTAGAATAGTTCTTCCTTCGCTAGGCAAGATTGCTGCAGCTAAGATAGGAAGAACTGCATTTTTAGCTCCTTCAATTTCTACTTCTCCTTCTAACCTGTTTCCGCCACGAACTACAATTTTTTCCATTACAATTCCTCACTTTGCATCACTTAATCAAAAATAGCAAATTGCGAATACTATCAATAAAACTTAGGAAGAATTCACTTGCTAAATATCCGATAGCTACAGAAAAAAGTACAAGTGCTAATCGAAATTTTCCTTGTTTTTCCTTACTAAAAAAATAATCTAGTCTTAATCCCTGAAAACTTATAAAAACGAGTGTTATGAAGAAAAAATGACTAATAATTGTAACTACTGCCATTAATCCTAAATACATATTAATATTATTCCTTTCTAAACTAATCGAACTCATAATAGCATAATTTATAAATTAAGTCATGATTTTTATAAAATTTTAAATTTTTCTACACAAAAAAAGACAGTATCCAAATAATACTGTCTTTCTATATATGATTAGTGTTTTGAAATGTTCAATCGATTTATAGCTCTACGTAGGGAAACTTCAGCTCTACGTAAATCAATGTCATTATTTTCGTTCTTAGCTTCTTCAATACGCTTTTCAGCACGTTGCTTAGCACGTTCCGCACGAGAAACATCAATAGTTTCTTTTCTTTCGGCAGCTGAAGCAACAACAGATAAAGTATTGTCTGAAAATTCCACAAATCCGCCACTAACAGCAATTTCATCAAAATTTTCATCATCAACTTTTACTCGAACTTCATCAATAGCTAAAGAAGCCAGCAATGGTAAGTGATTAGGCATTATACCTATCTCACCTACAGTAGTTTTACAAATAACTAAATCCGTAGTATTTTCATAAACACTTCCATCAGGAGTAACGACATTTATCGTCAATATAGATTTTTCATCCATCAGACGTTACCTCCTTAATTATTGCCAGCAAGTTTCTTAGCTTTTTCAACTACATCTTCGATTCCACCAACTAATCTGAAGGCTTCTTCAGGAAGATTATCATACTTACCTTCTAAAATTTCTTTAAATCCTTTTACTGTTTCTTCAACAGGAACATAAGAACCAGGGTTACCTGTAAATTGTTCAGCAACATGGAAATTTTGTGATAAGAAGAATTGTATACGACGTGCACGTGCAACAATAATCTTTTCTTCATCAGATAATTCATCCATACCTAAAATAGAAATGATATCTTGTAATTCACGATAACGTTGTAATACATGTTGCACTTCTGTAGCAACCTCATAATGTTCTTCACCAACAATTTCAGGTGTTAAAGCACTTGAAGTAGATGCCAATGGATCCACAGCTGGATAAATACCTTGTTGTGTTAAAGAACGTTCCAAGTTAGTTGTAGCATCCAAGTGAGCAAATGTTGTTGCAGGTGCAGGGTCAGTATAGTCATCAGCTGGAACATAAACAGCTTGAATAGAAGTTACAGAACCCTTCTTAGTAGAAGTAATACGTTCTTGTAATTGACCCATTTCAGTTGCAAGTGTTGGTTGATAACCAACGGCAGAAGGTATACGTCCTAACAAAGCTGAAACTTCAGAACCAGCTTGTGTGAAGCGGAAAATGTTATCAATGAATAATAACACATCTTGACCTTCAACATCACGGAAATATTCAGCTAATGTTAACCCTGTAAGAGCCACACGCATACGAGCTCCAGGTGGCTCATTCATTTGTCCGAATACCATGGCTGTTTTTTCCAAAACGCCAGATTCTTTCATTTCAAAGTATAAATCGTTACCTTCACGAGTACGTTCACCAACACCAGTAAATACTGAAATACCATTATGTTCTTGAGCAATATTATGAATTAACTCTTGAATCAAAACAGTCTTACCAACACCGGCACCACCGAACAAACCAATTTTACCACCTTTAATATAAGGTGCTAAAAGGTCAATAACTTTTATACCTGTTTCAAGGATTTCAATCCCTGTACTCAATTGATCATATTTAGGAGCATCACGATGAATAGGATTACGTGGATGATCCTCATCAAATTCAGGCCCATTATCAATGGTATTTCCTAAAACGTTAAATACACGTCCAAGTGTATCTTTACCAACAGGAACACTAATAGATGCCCCTGTACCTTCAACTTCAGCTCCACGCTTTAAACCATCAGTGGAGTCCATAGCAACAGTACGCATAATACCATCACCAAGCTCAAGTGCAACTTCGATAACTAATTCTGTACCGTCTTCACGTTTCACTTTCAAAGCATCGTCAATATCTGGTAATGATTCACTTAGAGGAAATTGAACATCAACAACGGGTCCGATAACTTGAACTACTTTACCAGAACTCATTAGTTTATTCCTCCCAATTTTTTACTATTCTAAGGCAGCCTGAGCACCTGTAATTTCTGTGATTTCAGTAGTAATAGCACTTTGACGAGCACGATTATACTGCAATTCTAATGAAGAAATAATATCCTTAGCATTATCAGATGCAGATTTCATTGCAGTAGAACTTGATGCATGTTCAGATGTTTTAGCATCAAGAATTGCACCATATACCAAAGATTCAGCATATTGTGGCAAAACTACTTCTAATATTGCATCTTCTGAAGGTTCAGTTTCATATTCGATACTGTAGCCTTCATCATTACTTGTTAAGTCATCATGCCCCATGTTTTCAGCTGAAACTGGTAACATTTTTTCAGCTCTAAATTCTGATGTTAATGTATTTACAAAATGACTGTAACAAACGAATAATTCATCATATACTTCTTTATCATACATACTTACAATTGCCTCTACTAAAGGTCTAGCATCCTTGTAAGTAGGAATATCACTTATTCCTCGGTACTCATAAGCAACGTTATAACCTCTCTTCTTAAAGAAATCTGCTCCAGTACCTCCAATAGCTATAATAGCTACATCTTCGGTACTATGATGATTATTTTCTATAAGTTCGAGAGTTTCTTTAATAACATTACTATTGTAACTTCCAACTAAACCACGGTCAGAAGTAATGACAACAATCCCTGTAGTTTTTACTGGACGCTGCCTTAACATTCCTAGAGTGTTTACCTTTCCATCACTATTTTTACTAGTAGTATTTACTGAATCTAGTAAATGTGATTTAGAAAGATGTGTTATAACACTGCGAATTTTGGTGGCATAAACTTGATAACTAGTCGCATGCTTTTGAATTTGACTAAGCTTAGCAGTTGAAACCATCTGCATCGCACTGGTAATTTGACTAGTTTTTTTAGTCGATTCAATTCGACGTTTAACTTCTTGTAGAGAAGCTGGCATTAGTTTTCACCAACCTTTCTTATTTTTCGCTAGCTTGGAATGTAGCTGCATATTCTTTGATTGCAGCATCTAATTTTTCAGTTTCAGGTAATTTACCTGTATTTGCTATTTCATCAAGTAAATCTTTATGATTTGCATCGAAATAATCAAATAAACCATCTTGATATGGTAAAATATCATCAACTTTAACTGGATCTAAGAATCCATGTGTTAATGCATATAATATCAATACTTGTTTTTCAACAGGAAGTGGTTTATGAAGTGGTTGTTTTAGTACTTCAACTGTACGACGTCCACGATTCAATTTTGCTTGTGTTGCTTCATCTAAATCAGACCCAAATTGAGCAAATGACTCTAATTCACTATAAGATGCCAAGTCTGTACGTAAAGTACCAGCAACTTTCTTCATAGCTTTAACTTGTGCGTTACCACCAACACGTGAAACAGATGTACCAGCATCAATAGCTGGACGAATACCTGAATAGAAACGATCACTATCTAAGAAAATCTGACCATCTGTGATAGAAATAACATTAGTTGGAATATAAGCAGAAACGTCCCCTGCTTTTGTTTCAATAAACGGTAATGCCGTCATTGATCCTCCACCTAATTCGTCACTTAACTTAGCAGCACGTTCTAATAAACGTGAATGCAAGTAGAAAACATCACCAGGATATGCTTCACGACCAGGTGGTCTTCTTAAAATCAAAGATAATTCACGGTAAGCATCAGCTTGTTTTGAAAGATCATCATATACTATCAAAACATGTTTACCATTGAACATAAATTCTTCACCCATAGCAGCACCAGCATAAGGAGCTAAGTACAATAATGGTGCTGGTGATGATGGACCAGCAGAAACAACAATTGTATAATCCATAGCACCAAATTTACGTAAAGTTTCTACAGACGTACGAACTGTTGAGTCCTTTTGACCAATAGCTACATAAATACAGATCATATCTTGATCTTTTTGATTTATGATCGTATCGATAGCAACTGATGTCTTACCAGTCTTTCTATCACCGATAACTAATTCACGTTGTCCACGACCAATTGGAACTAACGCATCAATAGCTTTCAAACCTGTTTGTAATGGTTCTGTAACTGATTGACGTTCCATAACACCTGGAGCTTTTCTTTCAACTGGACGTGTTTTATTTGTTTTAATTTCACCTAAACCATCAATAGGTTGTCCTAATGGGTTTACAACTCGACCAATTAACTCTTCACCAACTGGAACTTCCATGATTCGACCTGTACGTTTAACAGTATCTCCTTCACGAATTCCCTTAAAAGAACCTAAAATAATGATACCTACATCATTAGATTCAAGGTTTTGAGCCATACCGTAAGTACCATCATCAAATTCAACCAATTCGCCAGCAAGCACATTGTCTAAACCATTAGCACGAGCAATTCCGTCACCAACATAAGTAACAGTACCAACTTCATCAACAGTAAGCTCATCTTGATAATTTGCTAATTGTTGTTTAATCAGAGCACTGATTTCCTCAGCCTTAATGCTCATAAAAGTCTCACCTCTTTAAATCATTTTAATAATAGACGTTTAATGCGTGCAATTTTTGTTTTAATAGATCCATCATAGATATAGCTTTCAGATTTTAAAATAACTCCACCTATAATCCCAGGATCGACAATAGGGTCAATAATGACTTTTTTTGCACCAACAACATTAGCAAATGAAGATGCTAGTTTTTGTTTGCGTTCTTCATCTAATTCGATAGCAGTTATGACTGATGCACGCACTGTCTTTTCGAATTCGTCATTTAATCTGTCAAATTCATCAATAATGCCTTCTAAATTAGTAATTCTACCATAGTCATAGAGCATATCTAAAAGATTAGTCATTAACTTTGAAGAATCTTTCTTCAAAATTTCCATAATCTTCAATTTAGCTTCAGGACTAATTTGATTACTACTCATAAAGACTTTTAACTGTGGTTCATTCTGGAGTACCTTCTTATATTCTTGCAATTCAGAATGAAATTTATTTCTTATTTTCATTTCTTCAGCAAGTTCAAATAAGGCTTTTCCATAACGATGTACTATCGTTTCATTATCTAGTTTCATTTTGCTTTCCCAACCCTTCGATATATGAATCAACTAAGGCCTTTTGGTCATCAGCAGTTAGTTCTTTACGAATAATCTTCGAAGCAATTTCAATAGATAACTCTGCCACATCATTTTTTACACTATCTAATGCTTCTTGGCGTTCTTGTTGAATATCCTTCTTAGCATTAGCTTTCATTGTCTGAACTTCTTCATGTGCTGAACTTACAATATTAGCCTTTTGTTGTTCTCCATTTTTCTTTGCACGATCAATAATTTGAGAAGCTTCTGAACGAGAGTTTTTCAAAGCAAGATCTCGTTTTTCAACTAACTCTTCTGCTTTTTGACGAGCTTGTTCAGCAGAATCAATATCATTAGAGATTTTTGTTGCACGTTTTTCCATCATATCCGTGATAGGAGTCCATGCAAACTTTTTAACTAGAGCAAGCAAAATCAAGAACGTTACGATGTAGAAAATAAAATCTCCCCATGCAACACCTTGTTCAGTAGCACTTAGTAAAAATGTTGTGTTCATTACTATTGACACCTCCTCAATCCAATATTTGTTAAATTAATTAAATTGAGAATTATCCTTTTGCAACAAGCAAGAAAGAAACAACAATAGCTAAGATAGGTGTAGCTTCAACCAAACCAACACCAATGAACATATTACTACGTAATTGATTTGAAAGTTCTGGTTGACGAGCCATACCTTCCAACATTTTAGAAATAACAAGACTGTTACCAATAGCACCACCAATAGCAGCACCTGCAGCAGCTAAACCTGCACCAATTAATGCTAAAGCACTCATAATTAAAATCCTCCTCGATTACTCTTTTTCAACTTTTTGAGAGATGTATACCATTGTCAATGTGACAAAGACATAGGCTTGGATACTTCCGATAAAGACAGAGAATCCCTGCCATATAATTTCCAATGGAATTGCAGGTATATATGTTAATACACCTTTAGAGTTTGCCATATTGTAAATTAATTTTAGCAAAACTTCACCGGCATAAATATTACCATATAAACGCAATGCCAATGTTATAAAATTAGTAAATTGTTCAAAAATACTAATAGGTAATAATGCTGGCATTGGACTAAGGAATGTATTTTTAAAATATCCCTTAAAACCAAATTTCTTTACTCCTAAATAATGGGATAACACTAGTATCATAAATGCTAGAGTTAACGTTGTTAATGGAGAAGATGTGGGACTTTTCACATATTCAACTCCATTAAACGTAAGCTCTATTATTAATCCCAACTGATTAGAGATAAAGATGAAAACAAATAAGGTAAAGGCTAACAAACCAAACTGCTTTCCTTCTTCATCTGGTAAAGCATTCTTTATAATACCATTTGTAAAATCTACAACCCATTCTAAAACATTTTGTCTACCAACAGGTTTCATTTGAATTTTACGAGATAACCAAAATAATACTACGAATACTATTACCGCTGAAACTAATCCAGAAACAATATTACCAACATTAAAAGGAATTCCAAAAAACTCTACAATTTGAGTTCCTTCATTCACCAAGTCTCACCTCTTTTCAAATTTTGTCCAGTGAGCTTAAAACAACTGGTATGCATTCAAAGACGGGATAAATCTTCGAATACTAAAAAGATAATACCACCATTTTGATAAAATTACAAAAGTCAATTTGAGAAAAATAATACAAAAATGATGATTTATCGCATTTAAATTCAATAAATCATCATTTTAAAAGTAATTATTAATAATTAAAATACTAACAAACTAATTATTTACTTAGTACCAAATAATCTATCACCTGCGTCACCTAATCCAGGAACAATATATCCGTCTTCATTTAGATATTCATCTAATGAAGCTGAATAAATATCTACATCTGGATGTGCTTCACGAAATGCTTTAACACCTTCTGGAGCAGCAACTAAGCAAACAAATTTTATAGATTTTGCACCACGCTTTTTGAGTGCATCAACAGCCATGATTGCCGAACCACCAGTTGCTAACATTGGATCAACAATTATCATTTCACGATTTTCTAAGTCATCTGGCATTTTCACAAAATATTCATGTGGTTGTAGTGTCTCTTCATCACGATACATGCCTATATGACCTACTTTAGCAGCTGGGATTAATTCCAAGATACCATCTACCATTCCAATACCAGCACGTAAAATTGGAACTACTACCACTTTTTTACCAGCTAGTCGTTTAGTAGTTGCTTTTGTAATTGGTGTTTCTACTTCTACATCTTCTAAAGGCATATCTCTAGAAACTTCATAAACCATTAATTCAGCTATTTCATTTACACATTGTCTAAATTCTCTTGTTCCACAATTTTTATCTCTAATAATTGATAATTTGTGTTGAATTAATGGATGATCTAATACTTGAAATTTTCCCATGTTTAACGCTCCCTTGATTTAATTAATATAATTTTCTCTACTAATTTTATATGATATCACATCTAATTTCTACCATATTAATAAATAATTACTCTATTTATTATAAAATTGATTACCGGCTGATTTTTTTAAACGATTCATATATGCTAAACCGACACCTTCTTCAGGAAACGCTTCGGCTAAAATATACTTAATCTGATTGTCATCATCAAAATATCTAAGCCCTGCAAAAAGATTCTTAGCTGCACTTTCTACATTTTCTCCCAATGAATAAGTTTTATTTTCTAAGGCTTTACTCAATACTTCATCATCAGCTAATATTCCTACCTGATTTTTATTTTCATTTGCCCACTGTAGTGCACTATTCCAATTATCTTTATTAACTATTAACACTTGTGCTGATGGAGCATAGTGCTTATATTTCATTCCCGGAGCTTTAGGTATTTCATTTTCTTTAACTTTATGTTTATCACTATATACTTCTTTACCTATGACTTTTTCAATTTCTTCTGCTGTTACTGCTCCTGGTCTTAAAATTGTTGGTATTTCTGTACTCATATCAATAATTGTTGACTCTACACCGACATCAGTAGGTCCATCATCTAAAATACCTGCAATTCTTCCCTCTAAATCATGATAAACGTGCTGAGCAGTCGTGGGACTTGGCTTTCCCGAAGAATTTGCTGAAGGGCCTACAATAGGATTACCTAATGCTGTTATCAAGTTTAATGTAGTTTCATTTCTAGGCATTCTAAACGCAGCAGTTTTCAAACCACCTGTTACTGTCTTAGATAAACTACCATCTTTTATCTTTAATACAATTGTCAATGAACCCGGCCAGAATTTTTCTATTATCTTTTCTACATCTTTACTTAACGATGGAACAAATCTTTTTACCATCTCTAATGATGATACAGTCACAATCAAAGGATTATCTGATGGCCTTCCTTTAGCCAAATAAGCCCTCTTTACTGCTTGTTCATTAGTAGCGTCTGCTCCTAATCCATATACTGTTTCTGTTGGGAAAGCTACAAGTTCTCCTAGACTTAATTCTTTTGCAGCTTCGTTAAACTCACTTGGTTTATAAATTTTTGTGATTAACAAAAAATCTCCTTCTTCCTCTAAATTTTTACACAGATCATTCTATCATTACCATTGATATCTTTCTTTAAAGTAATTTCCGAATTTGGGAAACTATCTTTAAAGATATTTTTTACTGCCTTTCCCTGTAAAAATCCTATCTCCATATAGATTTTGCTACCTTGTTTAAGAAGTTTACCACTTTCATTTGCAATTCTTTCATATATTTCTAGTCCATTATTTTTTGCAAATAAAGCTTGATGAGGTTCATAATTCAAAACACTCTTGTCCATATAAATTTTTTCGTTTTCCGAAATATATGGTGGATTAGAAACAATGATATCTTTTTTTCCTTCAATTTTTTCAAATAAATCACTTGTAGAAAATGATACATCTAAATTTAAATTTTGAGCATTCTCTTTAGCTACTTTTAATGCAGGTTCAGAAATGTCAGATAAAAAAATATTCCAGTTACTTCGTATAGATTTTAGTGCTAATCCTATCGCTCCAGTTCCTGTACCAACATCTAAGACATCGTAGTTCTCATTTTTTGAATTATCATTTAAAATCCAATCCACAAGTTCTTCAGTTTCTGGGCGTGGTATTAATGTATCCTTCGTAACTTTTAGTCTCAAACCATAAAAATCCTGATAACCTATTAAATACTGTAGGGGATAATCTTGATTATACAATTCTATCTTTTCTTGTAGTTCTTGGTAATTTTTATCATCAATACGTGTCCGGTAATTCATCAACAATTGTGTTTTATTCCAACCCATTTGACCACATATTAAGTAATCTACATCTTCTAATGTACCACCATTTCCCTTTATACAAGAAAAAGCCCATTTCTGGACTTCAAAAAATGTTGGATTATTCATTTTCCAACTTCTCCATTGCTTTAGTTTGCTCAAATAAAACTAAAGCATCAATAACATCCTCTAACTCACCATTCATGATGCGGTCTAATTTATTTAATGATAAACCTATACGATGATCTGTAACTCTATTTTGAGGATAGTTATAAGTTCTAATTCTTTCAGATCTATCCCCTGTACCAACTGCAGATTTACGATTTGCATCATATTCACTTTGTTCTTGTTGAGCGTAGTAGTCGTATACACGAGCCTTTAATATTTTCATTGCTTTTTCTCTGTTTTGTTGTTGAGAACGTTGATCTTGCATAGCAACAACTATCCCTGTAGGTAAATGAGTCATACGTACAGCAGAAGATGTTTTATTAATATGCTGTCCACCAGCACCAGATGAACGATAAACATCTACTCGGATATCTTTAGGATCTAGCTCAATTTCTACATCTTCTTCTTCAGGCATAACAACAACTGTCGCAGTTGATGTATGTACTCGTCCTGCAGATTCTGTTACTGGTATTCTTTGAACTCGGTGGGCACCACTCTCATATTTTAACTTAGACCATACACTATTACCGTTAATTATAAGTGCTATTTCCTTAAAGCCACCAACTTCTGTTACATTCTTATCAATAACTTCAATTGACCATCCTTGACGTTCAGCATACTTGCTGTACATAGAAAATAAATCTGCAGCAAATAAACTAGCTTCGTCGCCACCAGCAGCACCTCTAATTTCCATAATAATATTCTTGTCATCATTAGGATCTTTAGGTAGTAATAAAATTTTAATTTCTTCTTCTAGCTTTACCTTCTCAACCTTAGCATTTGACAATTCTTCTTTCACTAAAGATGCCATTTCATCATCTAATCCATCACTTAGCATCTCTTCATCATCAGAAATTTGTTGTGTTACTTCTTTATATTTATTATATTTTTCAACAGTTTCTCTTAAGTCAGCCATTTCTTTAGATAACTTTGTAAAACGTTTTGTATCTGAAATTACATCGGGATCTGATAGAAGTTCACCTAATTCTTCATATCTATCTTCTAACATCTGCAATCTATCAAATAACTTATCCATTTATTTCTCCTTCATCTTTTTCTAAATTATTAATAGGTGGATTAAAATAATGTTTTCTACATACTGGATAATAAGATTCATTACCACCAATCATTATCTGTTCACCACTATATACCGGTTTAGAATCATGCATTCTTAAATTCATAATAGCCTTTTTATTACAAAACCAACAAATTGTCTTCATTTCTTCTATTTTGTCAGCATATAATAAAAGATATTTAGATCCCTCAAACAACTCATTCATAAAATCATTTTTTAACCCAAAAGTCATTACAGGAATATTCAGTTCATCTACAATCTGAGTTAATTCCAATACATGATGTTTTTCTAAAAATTGTGCCTCATCAACTAAAATACAGGCAGGTTCTATAGAAGATTGTTCTACTAGATCTTTAATATTAGTTTCACTAACAACTGGAATAGCTTTTCTTTTCAAACCTATACGACTAGAGACATAACCATAACCATCGCGATTATCCAAACCACTTGTCATGATAATAACATTTTTCCCTTGTTCTTCATAATTATGTGCAACTTTAAGGATTTCAATTGTCTTACCACTATTCATCGCTCCATAGCGAAAAAAAAGTTGAGCCACAAAAAATCACTCCATTGAATAAAATTTCCTAATCTAGTATAGATTATTTCATAGACTAAAAACAAGCCTATATCATGCTTTTTTACAATTAATAATTATGAACAACAACACTTTTTAATTTTAAACTTTCAACATTCTTTAAATTTACAATATCTCTGCCTTTCAATATAGTCCTTTTGATATGCACAACCACAAATTTATGCTATCATATTTTTTAGTATTATTAAATTCTTATGTTTTTTTATCAAACATATATCTGGAGGAACTTTAAAATGAGTTTGAAAAGTTCAGTTGCCATTACGGCAGGAAAAACTTCACATTGGTTTTTACACAAATTTACAAACGGTGGTACTTCTTTACCTGGAAAGATTACTTTAGCTATTGATCCTGATGTTTTAAAAAGTCTGGCAAAAGATTATGAAATAGTTATCATCACAGGTACTAATGGCAAAACTTTAACTACTGCTTTAACTGTTAAAGTTTTAGGTGAAAAATACTCCAACATTTTAACTAACCCTAGTGGATCTAATATGAAACAAGGTATTGTATCTGCCTTTTTAACCGCTCAAAAAACAAAGAGTGGGAAAAAACTTGCAGTATTAGAAACTGATGAAGCCAATGTTCCAATTATATCTCAATATATATCCCCTTCTATCTATGTCATGACAAACTTATTCCGTGATCAAATGGATAGATATGGTGAAATATATACTACTTACGATAAAATATTAAAGGGTATTAATATGCATCCCGATGCACTCGTTATTGCTAACGGTGACGCTCCTATCTTCAATAGTAGGGAATTAAAAAACAAAGTTATTTATTACGGATTTGATGATAAAGCAGATAGAGAACAAATGGCACCAGCTAACACAGACAGTTTGTTATGTCCTAAATGCCAGCATATTCTACATTATAAGAATAGAAGTTACAGTAATTTAGGAAAATATTATTGTCCTAACTGCGATTTCAAACGCCCAAAACTCTCTTATCGAATGAATCGTATTCTAAGTCAAAGCCCTCAAAGCTCGACTTTTGAAATCGACAATACTACCATCTCACTTCATATAGGTGGAACATATAATATTTATAATGCTTTAGCAGCATATGCTGTCGGAAATGAATTAGGCGTTTCACCTCAACAGATAGCACATGCTTTAAGCAGTAACGATGAAAAAGTCTTTGGAAGACAAGAAGTTATCAAGATAGGTGATAAAGAACTAACATTGGTCTTGATTAAAAACCCAGTTGGTCTAGATCAAGTGCTTGACATGATAAAAACCGATACAGAACCATTTTCTTTAGCAGTGTTATTAAATGCTAACTATGCTGACGGTATCGATACTAGCTGGATTTGGGATGGAAGTTTTGAATCTCTTCCATTTGATAAGATACCAGCTATTTTAACTGGTGGTGAAAGATATCGCGATATTACTTTTAGATTGAGAGTCGCTGGTGTACCTGAAGAAAATTTCTCTCAAGAAGAAAAACTTCCTGACGTGCTTGAAAATATTAAAAAAATGCCAACTAAGCATATTTATGTTTTAGCAACTTATACTGCTGTGTTACAGTTACGTAAATTATTATCTGAACAAGGTTATATTAAAGGAGGCATGGATTAATCATGAAATATTCACTAAATTTAGCTCATCTATACGGTGACTTATTAAACACTTATGGTGATATCGGAAATATCCTTGCTTTACGCTATTATGCTAAACAAATGGACACCAATTTAAAAGTTGATATTATCTCCTTAAATCAAGAATTTAATCCTGAAAAGTATGATATTGCCTTTTTTGGTGGTGGCCAAGATTACGAGCAAATGATTGTTTCAAAAGATATTCAATCAAAAAAAGAAGCATTAACTAAATATATACATGATGGCGGGCCAATGCTTGCCATTTGTGGTGGGTATCAATTACTAGGTCAATACTATATTGGGGCTGACGGCCAAAAAATTGAAGGTATTCATGCCCTAGATCATTATACTGAAAGTCAAGATAATAACCGTTTCATCGGAGATATTGTTATTAAAAACGAAGAAACTAACCAAGAATATCATGGCTTTGAAAATCATAATGGAGTCACATATTTAGGAAAAAATGAGCGACCTCTAGGTACTGTTGTAAGTGGACATGGAAATAATGGAAAAGACAAAACTGAAGGTGCTATTTTTAAAAATACGTACTGTTCTTACTTCCATGGACCTATCTTAGCTAGAAATGGTGAATTAGCTAAACGTATATTAATTACTGCTTTACAAAGAAAATATCCAGATGCTGATTTATCAAAACAACAAGCTCTAGAAATCAAACCTACCTACTAAAACAAATAGAGGCTAGGAAAATAGTCTCAAGACTTAAAACCCGCTAGAAATCACGTTACTAAAAACGTTGATTCCTAGCGGGTTTTAATATAACTATTTTCTAAAATTCATCTGAAAATATAGTTTTTCCCAGCCTCCTATTATTTTTTAATTAATAATTTCATCAAGAAAAGTAGATATAATTATATCTCTTCTATCTAAAAAGATTTGATTATTAGAACTTGGATGAACCCTATTACTCAATACTATTAATCCACATCCACTATCTCTATCTATTAAAATGAATGTACCAGTATATCCTGTATGATAAATACATGGAACTCTATCGTTTCTATACCTTAAATCCCAGCCTAGCGATCGCCCCAAAGTCCCGTTAGGAGTCCAATCATTAAACAATTTAGATATTGTCTTGTCTTTTAATACTTTGTTTTTTGAATTATCTATAATCCAATTAGAAAACTTAATCAAATCATTTAACGACATAAATAGACCAGCTGATCCACAATATTTACCTAAAATTCTAGCTTTAGGATCATGTACAACCCCTTTCAAGACTTTACCATTTTTTTGAACCTCAGTAGGAACACACAATCTCGGATCCGGATTGAATGTACTTTCAAATAGCTGCAATGGTTGTAACACTTCTTGCGTTATAACTGTCTGTACAGGTTTATTATATATTTTTTGAATTATTTCTCCTAACAATATTAATCCTGTATCTGTGTATATCACTTTTTTTCCTAACCAGTCTCCTACTTTTAGAGTGTACATCGCCTTAATTAACTCTTGTGCATTTAGCTCATTTCGGTGTGGTATATACCCATTTAATGCTGAAGTATGAGTTAATAAATGTCTAATTGTAACTCTATCATCTTTAAATAATGGTAGATAATCCATCACTTTGTCATCAATTGATATCTTGTTATCTTCAACTAACTTTAAAATTACAGTCGTAGTTCCTACAACTTTAGTTAAAGAAGCCATATCATATAACATGCCTGCTTTTAGTTTTTCTACTTTAGGAATCACCTGACTGTTCCCTATAACTTTAGTTAATACTTCTCCGGGCTTTATTACAGCATATGATACACCAGGAACAATGTTATCTTTATATAAATTTTCTATTAAATCACAAGTTCTTTCAAACATCCTATTCTCTCTTTTCTTTATTTTATATACTAAGTGTACTCTAAAAATGATACAATGAATATTAAATGATTGTGTAAAGGAGTTTTTGTGTTTTGGCAAGTAATTCAGATTCTCTATTCTTCATCTTATCTTATATTAAAAGACATCCTGATGATTTAGTAAAGGCCATTCCCGCTTACGATAATGTTATTAGACTATTTATTTCTGATAAAGTTAAAGTTTCAGATGCAGAAATATATTTCCCTGATAATAGTCTTATGGTTAATAGATTAAAGCTTGACTTTATTTCTCAACATGGAAAATTATTAGACGATTTCTTTCAAATGACTGGTCGCCAATTACGCGGATACCATGAAGTTTGGGCTAGTACAGCTCATTTAACTGATAGAAATGTATACCTTGTCGAATTATCTTATGAATAGTAAAAATCGCTAAAGATCGCCATTATTAAAATAATGCAATCTTTAGCGATTATTTAATTCCAATCTTTTTATACTCTAGACATTAATTACTTTGTCTAAAAATGCTTTAGTTCTTTCATTTTGAGGATTATCAAATACCTCTTCAGGAGTACCCTCTTCCATCACATGACCATCAGCCATAAAAACAACTCTATCTGCAACTTCTTTAGCAAATCCCATTTCATGTGTTACAACAACCATAGTCATTCCATCTTTAGCTAATTCTTTCATTACTTCAAGAACATCTCCAACCATTTCAGGGTCTAGAGCTGAAGTGGGTTCATCAAATAGCATAATATCTGGTTTCATCGCTAATGCTCTTGCTATAGCAACTCTTTGCTTTTGACCACCAGACAACGAAGCAGGCATTGCATCATATTTATCAGCTAAGCCTACTGTTTCTAGTAAATTCTTAGCTACAAATTCAGCTTGTTCCTTTTCTAACTTTCCAAGCTCTACTGGTGCCAAAGTAATATTTTCACCTACTGTTAAGTTATTAAATAGATTAAAGTGTTGAAAAACCATACCGATATTTTCACGTGCTTTATCTATATCAGTCTTAGGATCACTTATACCATGTCCGTCAATGATAATTGAACCACTCGTAGGTTCTTCTAATTTATTTAGACATCTCAACAACGTACTTTTCCCTGAACCAGATGGTCCAATTAAAACTACAACTTCATTATTTTTTACTTTAAAATTGATTCCCTTTAATACATGATTACTACCATAATTCTTTTTTAAATCTGTAACATCTACTTTTAAATCTGTCATTAGTTATTTATCCTCCGTTCAATCCATTTGGATAATAAAGTCAAAATTGTAATTATTAATAGGTACATTATTGCTATAATACCCCAAATTCTAAAACCTTCTAAGTTTCTGGCAATAATGATTTTACCAGTTTGAGTTAATTCTAATATACCTATAATAGATAAAATTGAAGTATCCTTTAATGTAATTATAAACTGATTAATGAAAGATGGAATCATAATTTTAACACCTTGAGGTAAGATAACTTTTCTCATGGATCTGCCAAACGAAAGTCCCAAACTTCTAGCTGCTTCCATTTGTCCTTTATCTACGGCCTCAATTCCACCCTTCACAAAGGCTGCAGTATATGCACCTTCGTTTAAAGTTAATGTAATAATTCCGGCGATAAATGCTGGAATTTTTGATCCTGTTAAACTAGGAATACCATTGTAAATAAACAAAGCTAGAACTAACAATGGAAGTCCTCTAAAAATATAAATTATTGTTGTAGAAATACCTTGAGCAAATTTGTTTGGCACAACACCTAACATTCCTATTAGAATCCCAAAAATAGTTGCACCTATAATTCCAACTACTGTCAATTTTAAAGTTTCTACTATTCCGTCTAAGAAGGCCTTTTTATTTTGTTTTAATAGTCCTAAGACAGTATGACTATCTTTACTTTTCTTTTCATTAGCCTCTTTAGTAGCTGAAATTGCACTTTTACCTGTATATTTTTCAATTATCTTTTGGTATTTTCCATTTTTCTTAAGTTTATCTAAACCATCATTGAATTTATTCATTAATTCCTGGTGTGTTCCTTTTTTTACAGCAAAACCAAAATTACCAGAATTAGCTGGTTTAGTTACTATTTTTAATCCTAGACCTGTGCTAATACCATATTCTAAAACAGCACTATCTTCAAAACATGCAACAGAATTTCCATTTTTTACATCATTATACATATTATCTGAATCATCAAAAGTTACAGTCTTGAATCCATATTTATCTTTTATAGAATTAGCATAATCCGCACCTGAAGTCCCCGTTTTTATAGCTACTTTCTTTCCGCGTAGCTGTTTTAAACTTTTAATACTACTGTCAGGTTTTACAGCCATAACAATACCAGATGAATAATATGGTTTTGAAAAATCAAATTTTTGCTTACGTTCATCTGTAATTGTCATTCCTGCGATCATTCCATCAACTTGTCCAGCACTAACAGATTGCAAAGCAGCGTTAAAACCAATTGGCTTCAGATCCACTTTAAATCCTTCTTCTTTAGCTATAGCATTCATCAAGTCAATATCAATGCCGACATATTTATTACTATCATTTGCATATTCAAATGGTGGAAATGTTACATCAGTAGCTATTGTATATGTTTTTTCATCTGCATGAACTGATTGTGGTTTAACAAAAAATGAAAGAAAGATTAAACTACTAATAATACTTAAAAATGTAATAAACTTCTTCATGTTCGTTCTCCTTACTATGATTTATGAAAATATTATACCACAATATTGTCACAAAATGATACATGATATTTTATTTCATAGATAAATTCAATATAAAAACATTAAAAATATATATTATTTCGTGAATATCCAAATTTAATGTTATATAAAGTGACAATTAATATTGATGAACTATGAACTGATTTAACTGTTATATTAGAAATAAAATTTCTATATATCTTATTTTTCTCATTACCTCATGTGTGTTACTTTTAAATATTACATATAACTTATTAATTTCCAATCTATTTATAAACTATTTTCAATAAAAAAATAAAAGGATAAACCTATGCAAGATTTATCCTTAAAAATACGGTATTCAATTTAATAAAAAAGATTGGGCATACAGGGTTCGAACCTGTAAATTATGGATTCAGAGTCCACTGCCTTACCAATTTGGCGAATGCCCAAAATTATTCAACTATTATATTTTAGTTCTCCATTTTTTCTTTGTCAAGAGTATTCAAAAATATATTTAATATAAATTATATAATTACCTACTTCATAACTTGCTTGTACTTCCCATAAAAAAAGAGTACCGGAATTGTTGTTAACTCATCCAGTACTCTAAAAATATACTTATTTTATTTCTTCATCTGTCTTCAATACAGCCATAAAAGCAGCTTGAGGTACATCTACTGTACCTACTGCTTTCATTCTCTTTTTACCACGTTTTTGTTTATCTAGTAATTTAGCACGTCTATCTGGATCACCAGTATGAATTCTTGCTGTTACATCTTTACGATAAGCTTTTATATTAGTTCTAGCTATTATTTTAGCTCCAATAGCAGCTTGAATAGGAATTTCAAAGTTTTGACGTGGTATGATAGTCTTAAGCTTATCAACTATTACTCTACCTCTCGCTTGAGCAAATTGTCTATGAGAAATAAAACTTAGAGCATCTACCTTATCACCATTAAGAAGTATGTCTATTTTCACCAAATCACTTGGTCTAGTTCCATCTAACTCGTAATCTAATGACGCATAACCACGTGTGCTAGATTTCAACTTGTCAAAGAAGTCAAAAATTATTTCAGATAATGGTATTTCATAAATAACATTAACACGATAATCGTCTAGATAATCCATAGTTACAAAAGTACCACGTTTTCGTTGGCATAACTCCATTACAGCGCCAACATAGTCATTTGGTACCATTATCTCTGCCTTAACGTATGGTTCATTAATTTGCTTGATTAGTGGTGTTTCTGGCATTTCAGATGGGTTAGATACATTAATATGTGTACCATCTGTTAATTCAACATCATATGTTACGGAAGGAGCAGTTGTTATTAAGTCCATATTAAATTCTCGTTCTAATCTTTCTTGGACAACATCCATATGCAACAAACCTAAAAAACCACATCTGAAACCAAATCCTAAAGCTTGTGAAGTTTCTGGTTCAAACTCTAAAGCAGCATCATTTAATTGCAATTTTTCTAACGCTTCTCGTAAATCATTATACTTAGCGTTATCTGTTGGGTACAATCCTGAATATACCATAGGATTCATTTCACGATATCCCTCAAGTGGCTTTGCTGTCGGATTATTAGCATTTGTTACAGTATCACCTACTCGTGTATCTTGAATATCTTTTATACTTGCAGTAAGATACCCCACGTCTCCAGCCATTAAAAAATCTCTCTTTAATGGTTTAGGTGAATTTACACCAACTTCAACTACTTCATATTCGGCGCCACTATTCATCAAACGAATTTTATCACCAGGCTTTACAGTTCCTTCAACAACTCTAATACTTAGAACTACGCCTCGATAATCATCATAAACAGAATCAAAAATTAAAGCTTTCAACGGTGCCTCTAAATCCCCGTCAGGAGCGGGAACATTCTGCACTATTTGTTCTAACATTTCTTCAATTCCAATTCCCTTTTTAGCACTAGCCAAAACAGCTTCAGAAGCATCTAGTCCTATCACATCCTCAATTTCTTGACGAACACGTTCTGGATCTGCTGAAGGCAAATCTATCTTATTAATAACCGGTACAATTTCTAAATCATCATCTAAAGCTAGATATACATTTGCTAAAGTCTGCGCTTCTACCCCTTGTGCAGCATCAACAACTAATACAGCTCCTTCGCAAGCTGCTAAAGATCTAGAAACTTCATATGAAAAATCAACGTGTCCCGGTGTATCAATCAAGTGAAAAATATATGTCTCACCGTCTTTTGCATGATAATGCAACTCAACAGCATTTAATTTAATTGTAATGCCTCGTTCTCTCTCTAATTCCATTGAATCTAAAAGTTGATCTTGCATCTCTCTTTTGGTTACTGTATCAGTCATTTCCAAAATTCGATCAGCTAGAGTTGATTTTCCGTGATCAATATGTGCCACAATGGAAAAATTCCGAATATGCTTCTGACGAACTTTCATTTGTTCTAAATCCATGAGAACACTCCTACCTTTTCTAAATATCTAATTATTAATTATACCTTTTTTTTACATATAGGGTCAATTCATTTAATAATTCACCTTTAAACAAATATACCTTTGACTAACGAAGTCAAAGGTATATTTTATCAATTTATCTAATTATTTTTTTCGTTTAGTTTTCTTACTCTTAGACCAACGTTCAAAGAAACTGTCATCACCACTAGGGTCTTCACCCATAGAGTCAGCAAAAGCCTTTAATGCCTCTCTTTGTTTCTTATTTAAATTCTTAGGTGTTTCTATTTTGACTGTAACACGTTGATCACCATTTCCACCAGCTCTTAAATGAGGTGCCCCTTTCCCACGAAGTCTAAATGTTGTTCCTGTTTGAGTTCCAGCTGGAATTTTCATTTTAACCTTACCATGAACTGTATCCACTTCAACTTCATCACCAAGTGCAGCTTGGACAAAACTAATAGGCAAACTCAAGTATATATCTGCCCCATCACGTTTAAACTTATCACTAGGTGCAACAGAGAAGTAAATATATAAATCGCCATATGGTCCACCATTTACTCCGGCCTCACCTTGACCACTCAAACGCATTTGATTACCATCTTCAACACCTGCAGGTACTGTAACTTCAATAGCATGTTGTTCATTTACATGTCCACTTCCGTGACAAGTGGAGCATTTTTCTTTTATTTCTTTACCAGTACCGTGGCACACATCACATTCTTGTTGAGACATCATTCTACCCAAAGGTGTTTGTCGTTGAACCTGAATAAATCCTCTACCATGACATTTAGAACATGTTACTGGCGATGTTCCTGGCTTAGCACCTGTCCCACTACAAGTTTTACAATTTTCTTCTCTGGTATATTTAATTTCTGTCTTCTTTCCAAAGATTGCTTCTTCAAAAGTTAGATGCATTTCATATTGAAGATCTCTCCCTTGACGAGGGCCATTATTATTTCTGCTTTGACCACCACCAAAGAATGAACTGAATATATCTTCGAAGCCACCTGCTCCAGATCCACCAAAATCAAAGCCACCGAAACCTTGGCCACCACCAAAGCCTTGTTGTCCACCTGTCGTACCAAATTGATCATATTGTGCCTTTTTTTGAGGATCACTTAAAATTTCATATGCTTCATTTACTTCTTTGAATTTTTCTTCAGCACCAGGTTCATGATTTAAATCTGGATGATATTTTTTTGATAGCTTACGATATGCACGTTTTATTTCTTGATCAGAAGCATCTTTAGAAACTCCTAAAACATCATATGGATTCATTTTTTTCTCTCCAATTTCCAAAGTACAAAATGACTTTCATTTTGCCAAATTTACACAACTAATTATAACTTAAATAGTTAATAAAGATAAAGCCACATGCATAAAAGCATATGGCTCAATCCTATTTTACAAGATAGATACTACTTATTTTCATCAGGATCTACTTCTTTAAAGTCTCCATCAACCGTATTATCATCGTTTGTAGAGTTATTAGCTGAAGTATCACCTTGTGCACCACTAGCTTGTTGAGCCTGTTGTGCTTGTTGATACAATTTTACAGACATATCTTGAATTAACTTAGTTAACTCATCTTTCTTAGCTTTCATTTCATTGATATCATTTTGTTCTTGAGCTTTCTTTAGAGCATCACGTGCATCTTCAACACTCTTAACTTCATCTGCAGAAACTTTATCTTTAACTTCTTTCAAAGTCTTGTCTGTTTGGAATAATAATTGATCTACTTCATTACGCAAGTCAACTTCTTCCTTACGTTTCTTATCAGCTGCTTCATTTTCTTTAGCTTCCTTAACCATACGATCAATTTCTTCGTCAGACAAACCAGATGAACTCTTAATAGTAATCTTTTGTTCTTTATTTGTTCCTAAGTCCTTAGCAGAAACATTAACAATACCATTTTTATCAATATCAAACTTAACTTCAATTTGTGGCACACCACGAGGAGCAGCAGGAATATCTGTTAATTGGAAACGACCCAATGTCTTATTATCTGCAGCCATTGGACGTTCACCTTGAAGAACATGAATATCCACTGCTGGTTGATTATCAGCTGCTGTAGAAAATACTTGAGACTTAGATGTTGGAATAGTTGTATTACGGTCAATTAACTTAGTAAATACACCACCCATTGTTTCAATACCTAATGATAGAGGTGTAACGTCTAATAAAACAACATCCTTAACATCACCTGTAATAACACCACCTTGAATTGCAGCACCCAAAGCAACAGCTTCATCTGGGTTAACTGATTCATTAGGAGTATGTCCTGTTTCAGCCTTAACAGCTTCCTTAACTGCAGGAATACGTGTGGAACCACCAACTAAAATAACTTCATCAATATCAGCATTTGTTAATCCTGCATCAGCTAAAGCGTTACGTACAGGAATCTTTGTTCTTTCAACCAAATCTTCAGTTAATTCATTAAACTTAGCACGTGATAATGATGTTTCTAAGTGTAAAGGACCAGCTTCACCAGCAGCAATAAATGGTAGTGAAATTTGTGCTTCTGTTGTACCAGACAAGTCCTTCTTAGCCTTTTCAGCAGCATCTTTCAAACGTTGCATAGCCATTTTATCTTGAGATAGATCAATTCCATTGTCAGCTTTAAAGTTTTCAACTAACCAATCAATGATCTTATTATCAAAATCATCACCACCAAGATGTGTATCACCATTAGTTGATAGAACTTCAAATACTCCATCACCTAATTCAAGGATAGAAACGTCAAAAGTACCACCACCAAGGTCAAATACTAAAATACGTTCATCTTTATCTAATTTATCAAGACCATAAGCTAAAGCTGCAGCCGTAGGTTCATTAACAATTCTTTCAACTTTCAAACCAGCAATCTTACCTGCGTCTTTAGTTGCTTGACGTTGTGAATCGTTAAAGTATGCAGGAACTGTAATAACAGCTTGTGACACTTCTTCACCTAAGTAGCTTTCAGCATAATCTTTAATGTATTGTAAAATCATTGCTGAAATTTCTTGTGGAGTATATTCTTTATCTTCAATCTTTACCTTATAGTTTGCATCTCCCATATGACGCTTTATAGAAGATACTGTATTTGGATTTGTAATAGCTTGACGCTTAGCTACTTCACCAACTTGTGTTTCACCATTTTTGAATGATACAACTGATGGAGTTGTTCTATTACCTTCTGGATTTGTTATAATTTTAGGATCTTTACCTTCTAGTACAGCAACAGCTGAGTTTGTTGTACCTAAATCAATACCAATGATTTTTGACATAAATGTATTACCTCTTTTATAAAAATATTAATTAAATACTACTTATTGAGCTACAACAACCATCGCTGGTCGTAATACTCTATCTTTTAGCATGTATCCGTCTTGGAAAACTTGTACTATAGTTTCTGGTTCTTGTCCTTCTTCGACAGGAACTGTCTTTACAGCTTGATGTAAAGTAGGATCAAACACCCTTCCTAAAGAATCTATTTTAGTAACATTATTGTTTTTCAAGGCTTTTTCCATATCACGAGCAACCATTTCTATACCCTTTTTCAGTTGCTGTGATGCATCATTATCTACTTCAATTTCTAAAGCTCGATTTAAATTATCAATAACTGGTAAAATATCACGAGCTAAATCTTGACCTTCATATTTCAACAACATTTCTTGTTCTTTCTTAAAACGTTGTGTCATATTAGCCATTTCAGCTTCAGCTCGTAAATATTTATCCTCAATATCATCGTACTTCTTTTGAAGTTCATCTAATGCTTTTGAAGAATCATCTGTCTCCTCTACTGATTTTTCATTCTCAACAGATGAAGCTTTATCATCTTCTTTAATTTCTTTTTCAATATCTTCATTTTGCTCAGAAGCTTTTACTTTTTCTTCAGACACATCGCCACCCCTTTCAATTATCACTTATCAAAATTTCGGTAATAATCAATTAATTTTTTAGTTAGCTCTTTTTGGAAAACTTCAACCAATCCTATCATCTTAGAATACGGCATGTTAGTAGGCCCTAGAATAGCAATCATGCCTCGACCATGACTCCCAACATTGTAAGTTGCCGATACAAGACTGTAATCTAACAATAACCTATCAGACATCTCATCGCCTATTTTAACCGAAATTCCATGATGATCGTGTGGATTAGTCGTATTATCTACTAACCCACCAATCTTATCTGATTCATCGTCAATTAATGAATACAGGGATTTAATCTGTTCTAAATTATTACCGTTAGCAAAATTCAACAAATTTCGCCTTCCACCAATATAAAACTGCTCTTTGATAGCTTTATCTAAGATTCCACCAAATACATCGATAAATCCATCAGATTTTTCAATATATTTAGTAAGTAACGGCTGCAATTCTTGTAGTTTAGAAGTGACTTCACTAAGGGAAGAACCTACTAATTTATCATTAATTAGCCTAATAACAGCTTCTAGAGACTCTCCATCTATGTTATTAGGTAAATTATAAATTTGGCTTTCAACTGATCCATCACTGGCAACGAGAATAACCATTACTTGGCCATTTCCTAATGGTACCATCCTGAATCCTTCGAGTTTTAAATCACTAGCTTCTGGTCTCAAAGTTATCGCCGTATAATTAGTTAAATCAGACAATATCTTTGCAGACATTTCTATTATTTCATCAACTCTACGATATTCATTTCCAAATAGAGATTGAATACTTCTTACAGACTTCGAATCTATTTTAACGGGTTTAACTAAATTATCAACATAATAACGATATCCCTTAAGAGAAGGAATTCGACCAGAACTAGAGTGCTCTTTAGTTATAAAACCTTGTTTTTCAAGAACTGCCATTTCATTTCGAATAGTAGCTGAACTAACACGTATAGGTAATTGTTCTTGCAAAGTTTTAGAACCAATAGGCTGTCCTAAATCAGTATAATCTCGGATTATTGTTTCCAAAATCAACAACTGTCTTTCAGTTAGCAAACCAACCACCTCTTTTAGCACTTAACACATTAGAGTGCTAAGTCAATTATTAATATAACCTAGTTAATGGGATTAGTCAAGAGTTTTAGGCAAAAAATTAGCAGAGCAACCCTATAAGTGCTAATTTTTTTCAAGTCTCCAAAAAAGACCTCAGTATCTCTTTTATCTTTATTTAATTGATCTATTAGTTCCTCAACACTATCAAATTTCACCATTTCTCTTAAAAATTTATACCATTTAACAATAACTTTTTCTCCATAAACACTTTTATCAAAATTAAATAGGTTTATCTCAACTGTTTTTTCTAAATCATCACCAAATGTTTCATTATGCCCTATAGATGCCATTCCTTCATACCATGAATTATCTTTATCTATTTTCACTTTAACAGCATATACACCCTCTCCTAAAATACGTTCATTCTTAGGGATAGAAACATTTAAAGTTGGAAATCCTATTTTTCTTCCTCTCTTAAAACCATGTTCAACAGTTCCATGATTTTCATATTGATATCCTAATAGCAAATTAGCAGCTTCCACATTCCCGCTATCTAAATCTTTTCTTATCTGAGTAGAACTAATTTTTTGATTATTGCGTTGTAAGTGGTCTACAGTTATTATTTCAAACCTTCCTTTTGCAAAATCCGAAATAGTATCCATATTAGCAATATCATGTTTTCCATAAGTATAGTCTTGGCCTGCAACAACACATATTGCATGTAACCCTACTACATACTTATCTATAAAATCTTGTGGTGAAAGATAAGCTAAATTTTCATCAAACTTAACAACATAAGCTATATCTACACCTAAATTTTTAAAATGTTCTAGTTTTTCATCCAACATTGTTAGATATTTAAACTTTTCACCATCAATATTTTGAAAGATGATTTTTGGATGTCTGTCAAAAGTCATTACTGCAACTTTTACACCTAAACTTTTTCCTTTTTCTATAGCTCTTTTTATTACTTCTTGATGTCCACGATGAACTCCATCAAAAAAACCTAAAGCTAATACAATTGGAGAATCAACAATTGCATTTTTATCATAAGGTTCCTTCAATTTTACGATTTTCATCTATATCCCTTCCTAACTTAAATCTATCATTCTCTCAGATTGATATCTATTTTTTTCTTTATTATATTGATAAATACATCTAATTCTATCATCATAGAAAAGATTCACTCTATCGTAATTTTCTTTAAAAGTATTTACGGATAAAAAGCCTCCATTTTTCACTATCTTCCATTGTTCTAATTTCAAATCATATCTTGGTAAATCTTTGACCGCATAGTCAATAGGATATAATGATTCAGATAATTTATTTTCATGTGCTAATTTTTCTAATTGTGATAATGACTTCGCCATTCCAATTTGAAAGCCACCACTTTTAAGCCTTGTCAAATCACTCATAACAGCTGGAACACCTAATTTTTTTCCAACATCTACTGCTAAAGTTCTAACATATGTACCTTTACCACAACCGACTTCAAAATATATAGTTTGCTGTCCTTTTTCTTTATCAAATTTTGAAGGGAAAATTTGTTTAAAATATTCTATATGAACTCTTCTTTCTGGAATATCTACTTTTTCACCAGCTCTAGCATACTCATATAATTTTTTACCGTTAACTTTTATAGCAGAATATATAGGCGGAACCTGTATTATATCACCTATAAAACTAGACAAAATTTCATTTATTTTCTCATCTGAAAATGGTTCAGAAAGTTTTACTTTCGAAATTACTTCGCCTTCCAAATCTTCAGTAGTAGTAGCAAACCCCAATGTTATTTCGCCTTTATATACTTTACCTGAATCCATTAAATAATTAACCACTTTTGTAGCTTTTCCCACACAAATCGGTAAAACACCATCGACTTCAGGATCTAAAGTTCCACTATGTCCTATTTTTCTAGTCTTAAAAATTTTTCTACATTTTATGACAGCATCATTACTAGTCATTCCACGTTCTTTATACAAAGGTAGAATTCCATCCATTAAAAAATCCCTCCAAAAAAGAGAGTACGATTTGACAACCATACCCTCTTAAATACTTTCTTAAAAATACTAAAATTTATCTGTACTGTGAAGTTTTCTAAGAAGCTCATCGATATGATCTCCATATTGAACAGACTTATCACGTTCAAATTTAATTTCAAGAGTTACATAAATACTTAAACGATGACCAAGTTCGCCTCTAATCAAACTAGTTGCTTTATCCAAGCCAGTTTGCACTTTTTTCTCATCAGAAGCCTTATCTGATAAAATACTATAATAAATAGTAGCATGTTGTAAATCACCAGAAACTTCTACACCTGTAATAGTTACATCTTTAACTCTTGGATCTCGCACTCGTTTAAGTAAGATATCATTTACTTCTCGTTGAATTTCTTGAGATAATCTTCCTACACGAAAATGTTGTGCCATAATTTCCTCCTGTATAATAAAGATTAATCAACTGGAACTTCTTCCATAATGTATGCTTCAATTTGATCTCCAACTTTTATATCATTATATTTTTCAATCATCAATCCACATTCATACCCTTGTTTAACTTCTTTAACGTCATCCTTAAAGCGTTTCAAAGAAGCTAATTTACCTTCATAAATAACAATTCCATCACGAATTACACGTACACCACTATCACGGCGAATATATCCATCAATAACATATCCACCACCAATTGTACCTAATTTTGAAACTTTGTATGTTTGTCGTATCTCTACTTGTCCTGTAATCTTTTCTTGATATTCAGGTTCTAACATACCTTTCATAGCTGTTTCAATTTCATCAATAGCTTTATAAATAACTCGGTGTAAACGTATATCAACATTATCTGATTCTGCTTGTTGTTTAGCTAATGGTGTAGGACGTACATTAAAACCAACAATAATAGCGTTAGATGCTTCTGCTAATGTAACATCACTTTCATTTATGGCACCTACTGCTTGGTGAATAATATTTACACGTACACCTTCAACATCAATCTTCTTAAAACTTTGTGCTAAAGCTTCAACAGATCCTTGAACGTCAGCTTTTATAATAACTCCAACTTCTTTTAATTCTCCTTCTTTAAGAGTATCAAATAAGTTATCTAGAGTAACATGATTTGTTTGACTACGTTCTTTCAATAAAGCTCTTTCGGCACGCTTTTCACCTGCAGCTCTAGCGGTCTTTTCATCCTCAAACGTAATAAATCTATCACCAGAATCCGGTACTTCATTCAACCCTGTAATTTCTACAGGTGTCGCTGGTGTAGCTTTTTTAATATCATGTCCACGAGCATCCACCATTGTACGTACACGTCCAAATGTATTACCCACAACAATTGGATCACCAACATGTAATGTACCTTGTTGAACTAACAATGAAGCTACTGAACCTTTTCCTTTATCCAAACGGGCTTCAATAACAGAACCTGCACCTCTTTGATTTGGATTAGCATGTAATTCTAACATTTCTGCTTCTAAAAGAATCATATCTAATAATTCGTCTAGGTTCTTACCAAATTTTGCAGATATCTCTACAAAAATTGTGTCTCCACCCCAGCTTTCAGGAATTAATTCATATTCCGTCAATTGTTCCATTACATGGTTAGGATTTGCACCTGGTTTATCAATCTTGTTAACAGCCACAATTATAGGTACACCTGCAGCTTTAGCATGATTAATAGCTTCAATAGTTTGAGGCATAACACCATCGTCAGCAGCTACAACTAAAACAGTAATATCTGTAATATCAGCACCTCTAGCACGCATATTAGTAAATGCAGCATGTCCTGGTGTATCTAAGAAAGTTATAATCTTATCATCATGTCTTACTTGATAAGCACCAATATGTTGTGTAATACCACCAGCTTCGCCTTCAGTAACATGCGTATGACGTAATTTATCAAGTAAAGTTGTTTTACCATGGTCAACATGTCCCATAATAGTAACTACTGGAGGACGTTTTTCTAAATGCTCAGTGTTGTTTTGTTCTTCTTCAAAGAACTTATCAATATCAGATACATCCACTTCAACTTTTTCTTCTGCATTAATACCATAATCAGCAGCTAAAAGTTCAATTGTATCTTTATCTAGGGATTGGTTCTGGTTTACCATTACCCCCATCATAAATAGCTTCTTGATAATTTCTGCAGGTTCCCTATGAATTTTTTTAGCAATATCAGCTACATTCATCCCTACAGTATAAACCAGTGTTTCTGGCAATGGCTTATTTTTTCTTGGTGGAACAGGATTTCCCTTCTTAAAATTATTATTACGTTTATTATTGTTATTACGTTTATTTTTAAATTTATTATTAGAACGATTATTTCTATTATTACGTTGTCCGTTCTTTGCATTATTATTTTCTTTCATACTACTACCAGATCGCTTTCTATTATTTTTATGCACATTCTTATGATTATTTTCGTCTTTACTCCCTGTACTACTTTTTTGTACCTTTTTGGAATGAAAATTATCTTTATTTTTATTATATTGTATGTGCTCTTTTTTCTTTGATTTTAGACTTATACTTCCACGAATTTTATTCTGTTCATTTTCATCTAATGCTGACATATGGTTTGTAACTTTAAAATCATATTTTTTAGCAATTTCTATTACTCTCTCACTACTTATACCTAACTCTTTAGCCAATTCATAAATACGTTTCTTTACCATATTATCACGCTCCTAATTTAGTACCCTAACTTCAGAAGCCTTATCGCATTAAAATAAGAATGAACAACAAATTAATCAGATAATAGTTCTTTCATTCTATTTGCAAATCCAATGTCATTTACAGCAATAACGGAACGCTTTTGTCCAATAGCTGAACTTAACTCTTCTTTTGTGAAAGACTTACATAAAAATACATTGTAACTCTTACACTTATCAGTAAATTGTTTCAATGAATTTTTTCCGCTATCACTAGCAACAAAAACAATATTTACTTTGTTGCTTCTAATTCGCGATAAGACTAATTCTTGCCCTGTTACTAATTTACTAGCTCTTCTAGCTAAACCTAATAAATTTAATACCTTTATCCTATTTTCCATTACCAAATAATTTTGCTCTTTCTACTTGATGATCAACATATGCAATCAATTCATCATAAAAATCATCAGAAATACTAATACCAAAAGTTTTATCAAAAGTCTTATCAACTTTTGCTTTTTTTGCTACATCAACATTTAGATGGATATATGCACCTCTACCAGATTTTTTCCCAGAAGGGTCTATGCTTACCTCGCCTTCCTTATTTTTAACAACACGGACTAATTCCTTTTTAGGTACCATCTCACCTGTAACAATGTCTTTTCTCATAGGAATTTTACGTTGTGCCATAATTATTCCTCCTCAATCATATTGGAAGAAGAGTCTGACATCAATTGATCTTCATCATCAATATCATTATTATCAGCTTCCACGTTATTTAAATCAGCAGCATCGCTTTCTGATTTAATATCAATTTTATAACCTGTCAATCTTGCAGCTAATCTTGCATTTTGTCCACGTTTACCAATTGCTAAAGACAATTGATCATCTGGTACAACAACTGTACAAGCATGCTCATTTTCATCATCAAAACGAACGTCTAATACTTTAGCAGGATTCAAAGCATTAGCAATGTATTCTGCTGGATCTTCACGCCATTCAACAATATCCATGTTTTCACCTTTTAGTTCATTTACGATAGCTTGTACACGTTCACCTCTTGGTCCTACACATGTTCCAACAGGATCTACACCATCTTCATTAGAACGAACAGCTACTTTAGCACGATCACCGGCTTCTCTAGAAATTGAAACTATTTCTACAGTACCATCAAAAATTTCTGGAATTTCTTGTTCAAATAAACGTCTTAACAAATCTGGATGAGAACGGCTTACAAATACTTGAGGTCCTTTTGATGTGTTTTCAACTTTATAAATGTATACCTTAATTTTATCATGTGACTTGTATTCTTCACCTGGAATTTGATCTTGACGTGACAAAACAGCTTCAATTCTACCTAAATTAACGTAAACAAATTTATTATCTCTACGTTCTACTTCACCTGTAACAATTTCTTGTTCATATTGAACATATTCATTATAAATAACTTCTCTTTCTTCTTTACGAACACGTTGCATGATTACTTGTTTAGCAGTTTGTGCTGCTATACGCCCAAAATCTTTTGGTGTAACTTCTTCACGGATAGTATCACCAATTTCATAAGCTCTATTAATTTCAAGAACAGATTTCAAACTAATTTCTAACTGAGAATCATACACTTCATTTACTACTTCTTTAACAGCATAAACATGGATATTACCTGCAATCTTATCAAATTCAACTTCCACATTTTGAGCTTGACCATAATTACGCTTATAAGCTGAAACTAAAGCTGCTTCTAATGCTTCAATCACAATTTCTTTCTTTACACCTTTTTCAACTTCTAAGGCATTTAATGCGTTTAGTAATTCCTTACTCATTGTTCTATTATCTCCTTAATAATTATTAAAATTTAATTGCCAAACGAGCTTTTGCGATTTTATTTCGATCAAAAGTCTTAGTTACTGTTCTTGTTTTTACTCTATATTCCAATGTCAAAGTTTCTTTGTTTAAATCAACCATAGTACCTTCATAAACTTTTTGTCCATCAATAGCTTGATAAAGAGAAATATGAATATACTTATTTAATGCACGTTCATAGTCTTTCTCTTTCTTTAAAGGTCTTTCAGCACCTGGTGATGAAACTTCTAGATAATAAGCTTGTGGTATTGGATCTGGGTCACAACTATCTAATTTTTCACTGAGTTTATCACTCACCAAGGCACATTCTTCAATGTTAATTCCATTAGGTTTATCAATATAAACTCTTAAATACCAACTTTTTCCTTCTTTTACAAATTCTACATCAACTAATTCAAAATGATTTTCATCTAGAATAGGGGTTACCAGATTAGTTACTGTTTCAACAACACTACTCACTTATGAGCCTCCTTCAACTAAATTAAAGCAATACTTCAGCAGAAATAGAACCAAAGTAAACTATTCCAACAAAAAGAGTGAGCATTTCTGCTCACTCTTTACGAGTTATCTAATATAACTTAGTTTAACATAGCTAAAATTAGAATACAAGAATTAACATTGCTCTGTTTTTCTTATTATACTGAGAATTTCTAAGTTTATTTAGTAGTTAAAATAAGCTTAATTGATTTTCATCTGGTAAATCATCCAATACATGATTTTCTGTCATAAAATCAATCAATGATTGAGATACTTTTCCCCTCTTACTTAGATCTTCTTTTGAAATAAATTCTTGTTCCTCTCTTGCAGCAACAATTTGCTTAGCTACGTTTAGTCCTAAACCAGGGATTGCTGTGAAAGGTGCCAATAATGTTCTTCCGTCTTCTTGAATAGTCCAGTTCTGAGCATCAGACTTATTAATATCTACCATACTAAAATCGAAACCTCTTTCTAACATTTCGTTAGCAATTTCTAATACTGTTAAAAGATTTTTCTCTTTAGTTGTTGCTTCATTTCCTTTTGAATTTATGAGTTCCATCGCATTTTTTACAGCTTCTTTTCCTCTAGACATTGAAACCAAATCAAAATCATCCGCACGTACTGAGAAATATGCTGCATAGTAAACAAGGGGATAATAAACTTTAAAATATGCAATTCTTAGTGCCATCAAGACATACGCAGCAGCATGGGCTTTAGGAAACATATACTTAATTTTTAAGCATGCTCCGATATACCACTCAGGAACATCTGCTGCTCTCATATCAGCTTGCCACTCATCTGGTATTCCTCTACCTTTTCGTACATGTTCCATAATCTTGAACGCTTTATCAGACTCAACACCCATATGAATTAGATCCATCATAATATCATCACGACATCCTATAACGTCTGGCATTGTTACAGTCCCATTTTTTATTAATTCTTCTGCATTTCCCAACCAAACATCTGTACCATGTGATAATCCTGAAATTTTTAATAACTCTGCAAATGTTTTTGGATGGGTCTCTTCTAACATTCCTCTAACAAATCGAGTACCAAATTCCGGAACACCCAATGTCCCTGTCGAAGATTGAATCTCTTCAGGAGTTACACCCAAAATATCTGTTCCTGAGAACAAAGCCATAACTCCAGGGTCATCTGTAGGGATAGTTTTAGGATCTATTCCAGATAAATCTTGTAACATCCTTATCATCGTAGGATCATCATGACCTAAAATATCTAATTTCAAGATGTTATCATGAATCGAATGAAAATCAAAGTGAGTTGTACGCCAAGCAGCTGTTAGGTCATCTGCTGGATATTGTATTGGAGTAAAGTCATAAATATCCATATAATCAGGAACAACAAGAATTCCTGCAGGATGTTGCCCTGTAGTTCGCTTTACTCCAGTAGCTCCCTTAGCTAGTCTATCTATTTCAGCACCTCTGAAATTTTGTTCAGTATCTCTCTCATAAGCTTTAACATAGCCATAAGCCGTTTTATCAGCTACTGTACCAATTGTTCCAGCACGATAAACATTATTCTCACCAAATAAGACTTTCGTATAATTATGTGCAATAGGTTGATAGTCACCAGAGAAATTTAAATCTATATCTGGAACTTTATTTCCCTTAAAACCTAAGAAAGTTTCAAAAGGTATATCTTGTCCATCTTTTATTAATTCTGTACCACAATTAGGACAGTCTTTATCCGGTAAGTCGTAACCAGAACCATACTCACCTTTTTCATAAAAATGCGTCCACTTGCATTTTGGGCATCGATAATGTGGTGGCAATGGATTAACTTCTGTAATACCTGTCATTGTTGCAACTAAGCTTGACCCAACAGATCCTCGAGAACCTACTAAATATCCATCTTTGTTAGATTTATACACTAATTTTTGTGAAATTAGATAAATTACCGAAAATCCATTACCAATAACAGATTTTAATTCCTTATCCAATCTCTTTTGAACTATTTCTGGTAAAGTATCACCATACCAGGCATGTGCTCTATTCATAGTAAGATCATGTATGTCTTGCTCTGCACCTTCCATTTTAGGTGTATAAAGTTTATCTTTAACAGGAGTAATTTCTGAAATTTCATCTACTAACTTATTAGGATTGGTTACCACAATTTCTTTTGCTATATCTTCTCCTAAAAAGCTGAATTCTTCTAACATTTCATCTGTAGTTCTAAAATGTGCATCTGGTAATTTTTTTAATCTATTTAATGGGTTAGCTCCTGCTTGAGAATGGATTAATATCTTTCGATAAATTGCATCCTCTTTATTCATAAAATGAACATCTCCAGTAGCAACTATTGGTTTATCTAGTTCGTGGGCTAATTTGACCATATTTGTAATAATTTCTTCAAGATTATCATTATCTTTAACTAATTCTTGTTCTAATAATGGTTCATACAACGGCTTTGGTTGAACTTCTAAATAATCATAAAATTCTGCTTTTTGCTTAGCAATTGTATATCCCTTCTGCATCATTGCTGTAAATACTTCTCCATCAGCACAAGCAGACCCTACTATAAGTCCTTCACGATATTTTTCTAAAATTGAACGTGGTACTCTTGGAACTCTATAGAAATACTTAACCATAGATTCTGAAGTTAATTTAAAGAGATTTTTTAGCCCTTCTTGTGTTTTTGCTAAAATTATTGCATGCGATGGATGCTCGTGTTTATACGCATCATTTTCCCCAACATGCTTATTAAAGTCATCATGATATAATATTTGTTTTTCTTCAGCATCTTTTAACATAGCATAATATATAAAACCAGTAGCTTCAGCATCATATATAGCTCGATGATGATGCTCTAATTTTATATTCAATTTTTTAGCTAATGTATTAAGTCTAAATCCTTTCATTTCAGGATATAAATATCTTGCTAACGGTAATGTATCAATCCAAGGTTCCTGTATCATTTCCATATTATGACGTTCGTATCCTGTATTCATGAAATCTACGTCAAAAGTAGCATTGTGTCCTACAATAATGCAATCTTTACAAAATTCTTTGAATAACCTAAAAACTTCTTCCTCGCTTTTAGAACCTCTTACCATGTCATCAGTAATACTTGTTAAATTAATTGTAGTTTGTGAAAGAGGGTGACCGGGATCAATAAATTCTTCAAACGTATCAATAACATTTCCCTTTTCCATTTTTACAGCAGCAAGTTCTATTACTTTATCATATTGTGCTGACAAACCTGTTGTTTCAGTATCAAAAATAACATATGTTGCATCTCTTAAGTTTTTGTGTTGCTCATTATACGCAATAGGAACTCCATCATCTACAATATTTGCCTCAACACCATAGAGAATCTTAACATTATTTTTTTGCCCAGCAGCATGTGCTTCAGGAAATGCCTGTAACGTCCCATGGTCTGTAATTGCAATAGCTTTATGTCCCCATTCCGCAGCTTTAGATACGTATTCTGTAATGCTATTAGTAGCATCCATCATACTCATATTAGAGTGAAGGTGTAATTCAACTCGCTTTTCATTTTCAGGGGCCGTATCTTTTCTACTCTCATGTTTTATTTCATTCAAATCATATGCATTAATAACTAGGTCTCTCATATAGTTATCTTCTTGAACACTTCCACGCACCTTAATCCAGACACCAGAATTTATAGCATCGAACATTGCTTCATCTTCTTCAGTTCGTGAAAACTTCTTAACGACAAATGATGAAGTGTAATCTGTAACTTCCAGGATTAATAATTTTCTTCCTGAACGTAACTCTCTAACTTCTTTGTCGAACACGTAGCCTTGAACTGTAACTGAACGTTCTTCTTCAGTTATATTAATCATTTGCGTAATTTCTTGATCAGGTGAAATTTTCTTTCCTAGTTGGACCGGCCCTTCTATACTAGGAACTTCTGCTTTAGATTTTTCTCTTTGTTCACTTTGTTTCTTTATGGCTTCTACAGCTTTTTGAGCCAATTCGGCATCGCTCTTAGCTTTCTGTTCTTTAATATTCTCAATTATCTCCTGAGCCTTAGTTTCATCAACTAGAGTATTAACTGAAAATTTAGGAAACCCTATCTTGTGATATGTTGATTCTAATGGACCTAAAGCTTGATCTACTAAAAAACGTTTTACAATTTCATTTTCTGCCAGTAAAATTACTCTATTATTATCTAAATATGGTACTTTACTTCTGGAAAGTTCTTGTATAAATGATGATTGAATACCACTATTAAATACAACCCATTTCCAATAATCTCCTAACTTTTGATTCGTTATAATGGGATTTTTTGTATGCAAAGTGATGTCAACTTTGGCAATATCTTTAAACGCTAACTGTAGTTGCTGATAAAATTGGTAAAATACTTCATATGGCAGTATATCTTCTATCTGTAAATGAAAATTCCAAACTTTACTCTCTACATGAACTTCAACTTTTTGAATTTCTGCATTCGTAAATACCTCTTCAAACCCATGTTTATTTTCCCAATTAATCTGTCTTAATAATTTCTTAAATAGATCTTGTTTATTGGTTTCCAAAGAAGTAGCTCCTTTCCCCAAATTCTTAATTTCAAAAAAAATAGTAACTGAGAAAAATTTAACACTTAATCTCAGTCACTTCAAATAAAAATATTAACTAATCAGTAATTGTTTCATTAAAAAGTATTTTTACAGAATTTAATAACTCTTCTAACTTAACTTCAATCTTTTCTCCATTTTGACGAAGTTTAATTTCAACAATTCCTTCATCTGCTTTCTTACCAACAGTTATACGAATTGGAAGTCCAATTAAATCTGAATCTGCAAATTTTACTCCTGCGCGTTCTTTTCTATCATCAACTAACACTTGATATCCTGCATCTTCTAACATTGCAGTAACTTTTTCACTTAGTTCTCTTTGTGTATCATTTTTTACGTTAACAGGAACAACATGAATATCAAATGGAGCAATTTCGCGAGGCCAAGCAATACCATTTTCATCATTATGTTGTTCAACTATTGCTGATAATAAGCGTGAAACACCAATTCCATAGCAACCCATTCTCATAGGAACTTGACGTCCATTTTCATCTAATACATCTGCACCCAAACTCTCAGAATAACGAGTTCCTAATTGGAAAATATGACCAATTTCAATCCCACGTGTAAATTTCAATACACCTTCGCCATCTGGTGATAGTTCTCCTTCTCTAACTTCACGTAGATCTAAAAATTCATCAACATGATAATCTCTATCAATATTAACGTTTATATAATGGTAACCATCTTCATTGGCACCTACACTAGCATTTATCATTCCTTCAACATCTAAATCTGCTAGTACTTTTAGATTTTCATCAATTCCTACAGGTCCTAGAGAGCCGAAGTTTGCACCTAAGAATTTTACAGCTTCTTCTTCTTCAGCTGGACGTAAATCAATAGCTCCTAAATGATTCTTTAATTTAACTTCATTTACTTCGTCAATACCTCTCATTAAAACAACAACAGGTTCGTCATCAGCCACAAATAGTAGAGTCTTAATTTCATTTTGAGTATCTGTTCCCAAAAATTCAGCTACTTCAACAATTGTTTTGGCATTAGGTGTAGCAACTTTTTCCAAATCTTTTGGAGTTTCATGAGATTGTTTAGGTATTCTCAAATTCTTTGCCATCTCAATATTAGCTGCATAATCAGACGAATCAGAATATGTAATTGTATCTTCTCCAACTTCAGCGATGGCTTGGAATTCTTTTGATCTATTTCCTCCCATTGCGCCTGAATCAGCAATAATTCCTCTAAAATCTAGCCCACAACGTTCAAAAATTCTTTGATATGCTTTGTCAGTATCATTAAAAACTTTTTCCATACTTGCATCATCAACATGGAATGAATAACCATCTAACATCAAAAATTCACGACCACGTAATAAACCAAATCTAGGTCTATTTTCATCGCGATACTTCATTTGAATTTGATATAAATATAGTGGCAATTTTTTGTAAGATTTTATTGCATCTCTTACAATTGTTGTGAAAGTTTCTTCATGAGTTGGTCCTAAAATAAAATCTCGTTCATGACGATCTTTTAATTTAAACAAAGTAGGACCGTAAGTTTCATAACGTCCTGACTCTTGCCATAACTCTGCTGGTACAACTGCAGGGACTAGCATTTCTACTGCATCAATTCTATCCATTTCTTCACGAATAATATTTTCGATTTTCTTCATTACTCGATATGCAAGAGGTAAGTAAGCATACATACCAGCTGTTATTTGTTTGATATATCCCCCTCTTAGCATTAATTGATGACTGACAACTTCAGCATCACTTGGAATTTCTTTTAATGTTGGAATTAACATTTGTGATTGTTTCATTTTTTTACTCCTCTCTGAAAACAATATCCATCTTTAAATCATTAATTATACTAATGTAAAAAATATCTTTGAATATCATTCCAGGTTACTAAAATCATTAAAATCATTAAAAAACCAAATCCTACCAAAGTAATTATACCCTCTTTTTCTGGATCCAAAGGCTTTCTTCTGATTGCTTCTACTACATTTAATAGCAATTTTCCACCATCTAACGCAGGTATTGGCAATAAATTTACAATACCTAAATTTATAGACAAAACTGCCATTAAATTCATAATACTCAAGATACCATAATGAGCAGCTTCACTCGTATAAGAGTACATTGCTACAGGTCCACCCAAATCATTCAAACTGAATCCCTGTGTAAACATTTTACCTAAAACTCCTATGATACTTGTTATTATATACCAAGTTTGAGTAAATCCATATGACAAAATTGCAACAATTGATTTATCATAATGGACTTTTGCCATAACTCCTATCATTCCAACTTTTTTACCATTCTCAATTTGAACTTTAGGTGTTATCTTTATTTTAATAATTTTATTTTTTCTATCAATTTTTAAAATAATTTTTTTATTCCCATTTTTTTGGATTTGGGCGGAAGCTTCTTGCCAAGTAGTAGTTTTTATATTATCAACAGCTATTATTCGGTCATTAGGCTTTATTCCTGCTTTCTGTGCAACCGAATTTTCTTGGACCTTTCCTATTTGATTATCTGTAGAAGCTACTCCACCTTGCACAAGTGCGATCACTAGAAAAGCTACAATTGCTAAAATAAAATTATTCATAGGGCCTGCAAAGTTTGTAAGCATTCTTTGAATAATTTTAGCTGACTGAAATTGGACATCTTTAGGTGCAATTTGCACTTCTGTTCCATCATTTTCAATTATGCATGCATCATGATCTACTTCATATACTTTTAGTTCTGAATCATTACCATTCTCGTATCCTTCGATCCACAACTTATCTTCTAAATCCCAATCAGAAATTTGAACAGGAACACCTGAAATTAAAGTTTTTTTGTTACTTGTATTAATTTTTACTACTTTATTTTCATCATTTATTAACAGGCTAACTGTCATTCCTTTTTTCAGAGGAACATCATCTTCCTCGGCGCCTGCCATACGCACATATCCACCTATAGGTAATAATCTGATTGTATATGTAGTACTATTCTTTCGATAAAACCATAGTTTAGGCCCCATACCAATGGAAAATTCTCTTACTAAAATTCCTGCCTTTTTTGCAAAAAAGTAATGTCCAAATTCATGTACAAAAACGAGGACTCCAAAAACAATAATAAATGCAATTATTGTGATAATCATTTAACCATCCTCTCTTAAACCTTGCTAAATTAACCCAACGAAATGCATTAAAGGTAAAACTAACAAAATTGAATCAAATCTATCTAATATTCCACCGTGTCCTGGTAAAATTTTTCCAGAATCTTTTACTCCATAATGTCTCTTAAATGCTGATTCAATTAAATCACCAAATTGAGCACCAATTGATAGAAATACTGTTATTCCTAACATAGTTAAAAAGCCGTATGGAAAAACACCTTGCTTAAAGAAAAGATAGATTCCTACGATAATGACAGCACTCACTGTACCCCCAATTGATCCTTCCCATGTTTTGTTAGGACTAATATGAGGAGCTAACTTAGTACGCCCAATTTGACGCCCGATTAAGTATGCGCCACTATCTGTAATCCAAGTAATCAAGAATGCGTATAAAATCATCCATAAACTTTCTTGGCGAGCATAAATCATATAGTGAAATCCTAATCCTGAATAAATAGCTCCTAAAATTATAGCTCCCACATCATCAAAGGAAAATCTATTACGACTAACAACTGTATATCCTAGTAATACTAGCGTGAAGAAATAGAATCCACTATAAAAAATTCCATTTGGAAAAAAATTGATCCAATTACTTGGTACTAATAGGCAAGCTACTGCCATAAAAGCTACTATTGCCTCAGGTGAAATTAAAAGTTTTCTTTTCATAGTTAAGAATTCTGACATTCCCACTAATCCCATTGCTACTACTAATATACTAAATAAATTTCCTCCCACTACTAGTAAAGGAATAAAAATCAGCAATGCTATGACTGCTGTAATAATTCTCTGTTTCATCTTTATTTTTTCTCCTCTTTTAATCCGCCAAATCTTCTATCTCTTGTTTGAAAAGTATAAATATTAGCCAATAAATCTTCTTCTGAATAATCCGGCCATAATGTATCAGTAAATACAAATTCACTGTATGCCAATTGCCATAATAGGAAATTTGATATTCTTTCTTCTCCACTCGTCCTAATTAACAAATCAGGATCATTGTATGGAGCAAGCTTTCCAGTCATTAAATTAGCATCTACTACTTTTTCAGTTATCTTTTCTATCTCTAATTTATTTTCACTTACTTCACTAGCAATGCTTTGAATAGCAGATACTAATTCAGCACGACCACCATAATTTAACGCAAAGTTTAAGATCATTCCTGTACAATTTGAAGTTTGTTCAATTGCATCATAAACATCTTTTTGAGTTTTTTTAGGTAGCATATCTATATAACCCATAACATTTACTCTTACATTATTTTCAATTAATTCAGGAACAAAAGTATTGAAAAACTTGACCGGTAAATCCATAAGAAAATCCACTTCTTTATCAGGACGTTTCCAATTTTCTGTAGAAAAAGCATATAACGTTAGGACTTTAACACCTAGATTACTCGCTACCTTAGTTATATTTTTTACAGTTTCCATTCCTTGTTTATGTCCTGCTATTCGCGGTAAGTGTCTTTTCTTAGCCCAACGTCCATTTCCATCCATGATAATAGCTATATGATTAGGAATTAGTTCTCTTTTTAATTTATTCCTTTTTTCGTCTATATTTTCTTTTTTATTAAAAAAATCCAACATCTAAATTCACCTCCATAATGGAAATATACCTCTAAATTACTATAGCAGCTTTTTTTTAAACAATAAAGTTAATATACAATAAAAAAAGGGCAAAGTAACAAATCTTTACCCTCGTGATACAATAGTCTATTGCAATTATCCTTCGAGAACTTCTTTTTCTTTGTCCTCTGTAATTTTATCAATATTTTTAATAGATTCATCTGTCACTTTTTGTGCTTGATTTTCTAAATCTCTTAAATCATCTTCTGTTAAGTCACCATTCTTTTGAGCTTTCTTCAAAGCATCCATCATATCACGACGAATATTTCTAACGGCAACTTTTCCAGTTTCAGAAACAGCCTTTACTTGCTTTGCTAACTCTTTACGACGTTCTTCAGTTAATTGTGGAATGACTAAACGAATTGCTGTTCCATCATTCATTGGAGCAATTCCTAAATCTGATGCCATGATAGCATGTTCAATGTTCTTCAAAGAGGACTTATCATATGGTGTGACCAACAATACACGTGCTTCAAGAACTGAAATCTGTGCCATTTGATTTAAAGGAGTAGGAGCTCCATAGTATTCTACATTAATTCTATTCAATAAACTGGCATTAGCACGTCCTGCACGGATATTTCCTAATTCTCTTCGTAAAGAGTCCTCTGCTTTCGTCATTTTTTCTTGTGCTTCTTTAATAATAGGTTCTGTTATTTTCATAATTATTTTCCTTCCACTGTTGTACCAATTTCTTCGCCTTCAACAACCTTCTTAATGTTTCCTCGGTTATTCATGTTGAAGACCACTAAAGCAATATTGTTATCCATTGATAATGATGAAGCTGTAGTATCCATAACACGTAATCCCTTATTAATAATATCCATATGTGTTAACTTAGTATACTTTTTAGCTGTAGGATCAACTTTAGGATCCGCATTGTAGATTCCATCTACTCCATTTTTAGCCATTAAGATTACTTCTGCATTAAGCTCGGATGCTCTTAATGCAGCTGTAGTATCTGTTGAGAAATATGGTGAGCCTGTACCTGCTGCAAAAATAACAATTCTTCCTTTTTCTAGATGACGAATTGCTTTTCTACGAATATATGGTTCTGCTACTTGTCTCATTTCAATAGCTGTTTGAACTCTTGTAGGAACTCCAACTGACTCTAGACTATCTTGAAGTGCTAAAGCGTTCATAACAGTTCCCAACATGCCTATGTAATCAGCTTGTGCTCTCTCCATTCCTATTTCAGCACCAGCTTCACCACGCCACATATTTCCGCCACCTACGACGATAGCAATTTGTACACCTAAATCATGAACTTCTTTTATTTCTTCTGCAACTTTCAAAATTTCGGGCGGATTAATTCCTTTTCCTTGATCACCAGCAAGTGCTTCACCACTCAACTTTAGTAATACACGTTTATACTTGATGTCAGACATGTAAAATTCCTCCCAATATTTATCATAATTCATTCTATAAAATTTTATCTCTTCTAAAATTTCATTTTACCATACTTATCATAATGATAGTAGGTCCAAAAATAATTGCTACTTATTTTTTATTTTTAAATAAGTTCTTTAAATTTCTTTTAATAACTTGGAAGAAAGTTAATGAACGAACCATTCTATCTGCAGGAACATATTCTCTAATTGCTCGCAATACTTCTTTAGAATTTTTGGCAGAAAAAGTAAACATACCATTTTTTTTAGTTCTCAAAGCAAAGCGTGGTATCCATTTCCCTTTAAACATCACAGAAGCTATAACTACATCCACTTCTTCCCATGGAATTTGGATATATTTTCTAACATCTCTATCATTAAAAAATTCAAATCCCTTATCACCTATCATTATCTTTCCATAATCAGATAATCCCATATAAGACGTACCTGCCATTGTTAAATCTACTTTTGTATTAATTGACTGAACCATAATTAAATTCAACTCCACTTTTTACATTATTGTACTTATTATATCAGAAAACACCTCGTAAATGCTTACAATAATGGAATTATTACTTATTTTTCATGATCCAATAAATATTTCTTCCTATCTATTCCTCCAGCATACCCCACTAAATCTCCTTTACTACCTATCACTCTATGACATGGAACTATTACTAATAATTTATTTTTTGAAACTGCTCTTCCAATTGCTTGTGACGAAATATTCTTTTCACCAAAAATTATTTTGCCTAATTCTTTATATGATATGGTAGATCCATAGGGTATTTTTAATAATTCATTCCATACTTTCAATTGAAATTCAGTTCCTTTAAATTTAATTGGTAGATCTTTAATTAATGGCTTATTTCCTTTAAAATAGTCATCCAACCATTGTACTGTTTTTTCTAACACCACATTACCAATATTTTTTTCTTCATTTTCTTCCTCATCACTAAAATAACATTCTACTAAAGAATATCCATCAGATTTTAAAACTATATTTCCGATTGGTGAATCATAATTCATTTTATACATGCATATCACTCCTTAAAAAAAGCAACACTAAGCGGATGATAAGATAGCTACCTATACTATCTTATCATCCGCTTAGTGTTGCTAAAACTATTATTATAAATAAACATCTATTTACTTAATTTTAATTACTGGCTTATGCTTCTTTTTTCTATCTATACTTAATTTATCAATTACCGGTTTATTATTTACTATAGTAACTTCTACTGTATCTTTTTTTATTGAAATCATAGGCTTACTCCTCTCTTTCATAAAAAAACTAGCTTACTAACTGTAAATATATAGCACTCAATAAATTAGACTATTTTATTAAGCAAATATTAAGAAATGATTAATTTTTAAATTCTATACTAATTAAAATAACATATATAAAAAAGATGAATAAGTCCACAAAATGACTTATTCATCTTAAAGTTCACTAATACATTTCTAAATATTGATCTCTTTCCCACTGTGAAACTTCTTGACGATAAGCATCCCATTCTAAACGCTTTGCTTCTAAGAAGTTTTGATATAAATGTGGTCCCATAGCATCTTGAACAACCTTATCTGTCTTCAATGCTTTTAATGCATTGTGCAATGTTGATGGTAAATCTTGAATGTTATTTGCCTCACGTTCTTCATCATCCATTGCATAAATATTTCTATCAACAGGAGCTGCTGGTTCAATTTTATTACGTAATCCATCTAAACCTGCTTCTAGTAATGCAGCTACTGCTAAATATGGATTAGCAGATGGATCTACTGAACGTAATTCTAAGCGAGTTGAATTTCCTCTTGCAATTGGAACACGAACCAGTGGTGAACGATTATGTCCTGACCAAGCCACATAAACAGGAGCTTCATATCCAGGTACTAAACGTTTATAAGAATTTACAGTAGGATTCATAATAGCAGTAAAGTTACGTGCATGTTTCAATACGCCACCCAAGAAGTAGTATGCATCTTGTGATAGTTGTTCTTCACCTTTAGTATCAAAGAATGCATTACCGTCTTTATGGAACAATGACATATTTAAATGCATGCCTGAACCGTTAATTCTATCTAATGGTTTTGGCATAAATGTTGCATGTAATCCATATTTACGTGCAACAGTCTTTACAACAAGTTTAAATGTTTGAATATTATCACATGCATGCAAAGCATCCGCATACTTAAAATCAACTTCATGTTGTCCAGGAGCTACTTCATGATGGGAAGCTTCTACATCAAATCCCATATTTTCCAACTCTAACACAATATCACGACGACAATTTTCACCTAAATCAACAGGAGCTAAATCGAAATAACTTCCCTTATCATTTAAGTGGATTGTTGGACGTCCAGTTTTTTCATCTAATTTGAATAAAAAGAATTCAGGTTCAGGCCCGATATTAAATTCTGTAAAGCCCATTTCCTTCATTTCATCAAGTACTCTAATTAAATTATTACGAGGATCTCCTAAAAATGGTGTGCGATCTGCATTATATACCTCACAAATTAAACGAGCAACTTTTCCATGTTCTCCACCCCATGGAAAAATCATCCATGTTGATAAATCTGGATATAACCACATATCACTTTCTTCAATACGTACAAAGCCATCAATGGATGAACCATCAAACATCATCTTATTATCTAAAACTTTATCTAACTGACTAATTGGAACTTCAACATTTTTAATTGTTCCATATAAATCAGTAAACATTAAACGTAAGAAACGTACATTTTCTTCCTTTGCAATGCGTCGAATGTCATCTTTTGTGTAGTCGAATTTTACCATCTTTTATTGCTCCTTGTCGGGTTGTTAATTTAAAGTGAACGGTTATTACGCAAAGAAAAATCATTATCTTTCATGAAACCACCAGCAGATACAAACTCATCACGTAAAATGCGTCGAACATCAGCATCTGTTAATGTATTATGTTTATCAGCTTTTTCTTGTTCTTTTTTAGCTTTTTCTTCATAAATATGCTTAATTCCCGCCATATTTATTCCTTCACCTAAAAAATCTTTAATTTCTAAAAGCTTATCTATGTCATTCAAGGAATACATTCGCCTATTTCCCGCATTACGTTCAGGTATAACCAATTCTTGTTCTTCATAGTATCTAATCTGGCGTGCAGTAAGATTTGTTAGTTTCATAACAGTTCCCATAGGTAAAACTGCAAGTGAACGTCTAAGCTCTTTTTCTCGCATAATCCAACCCTCCTTTAAATTACGTGTTAATGATATCAATAAGACAGACAAATGTCAATATCCCATGTAATATTTTCTTACACGAATTTTTTATTTATAAAATGTTTCTAGCACCGCTTTAGTTATAGCAATTTTTACATGTGCATAAGTTAATCCACCTTGAATATATAATGTATATGGTTCTCTTAAAGGACCATCACTTGATAATTCTATTGTGGACCCTTCTGTAAAACTTCCAGATGCCATAATAATTTTATCTTCATATCCATCCATATAACTTGGAACTGGTTCAACATATGCATTCATAGGAGAATTATGTTGTATTGCTGCACAAAATTTGACCATTGCATCAGGATTACCAAAATTAACCGTTTGAACCAAATCTGTCCTAGGCGCATCCCAGCTAGGTGATACATCCATTCCCATTTCTTCTAGTAATGCTGCTGTATAAATCGATCCTTTAATTGCCTCTCCTGTCACATTAGGAGCCAAGAAGAAACCTTCGTAAAAATCTCTCATAAATGGATATGTGGCACCTTCATTCTTTCCTGCTCCTGGAACAATGAGCCTTGCACCGCATCTATCAATAAGATCTTTATTCCCAACTAAAAATGCACCTGTTTTTGCAATTCCACCACCAGCATTTTTGTATAGGGAGCCAGCCATCAAATCAGCTCCATAAAATGTTGGTTCTTCAGTCTCTGTAAATTCTCCATAACAATTATCAATAAAAATTATCGCTTGAGGGGCATATTTTTTTACAAATTTTATCATCTCAGCTATTTCAGAAACAACGAAACTATCTCTTGAAGAATAACCTCGCGAACGTTGTATAGCTACCATTTTTATCGAAGAATCTTTTTGTAAATCTTCCTTCGCTCTTTTATAATCTACTTTCCCATTATCTAAAAGTGGTGTGTAAGAAAAATTAATTAGATGTTCTTCCAAAGTTCCTGGATTATTTCCAGCTACACCTATAACTTCTTGAATAGTATCATATGGCATTCCTGTTAAATAATGCAATGTATCATGTGGACGCAACACTCCAAAAAATGCAGTTGAAATGGCATGGGTACCAGATGTCAATTGCGGTCTAACCATAGCATCTTCAGTTTTAAAATAATCAGCAAACATAGCATCAAGTTTATCTCTACCTATGTCATCATAACCATATCCTGTTGAACCAACTAAGTCTTCCTCAGCGACATGATGCTTCCTAAATAATTCTAATACTCTTCGCTGATTATTTAATACTATTTCTGTTATATCCTCTAATTTTGAAGATATTTTCTCATCTACTATCTCTATTTTATTTTGTAAATCTTTAGGTAAATCTTCTGACCATTTACTCATTATCACTTCACTCCTTAATATTTATATCCAATCATCAATTAGTTTATATATTTTCTTTATATCTTCAGGGTTATTAACTAAATCAAACCAAACTACATTCATTTTATTCCTAAACCATGTCAATTGTCGTTTAGCATATCTACGTGAATTTCTTTTTACTAGTTCAATAGCTTCATCTTTAGATATTTCACCATCAAAATAAGGATAAAATTCTTTATAACCTATTCCTTTACCAGCAGGTAGTGTAGCTCCGCCTAAATCATATAGGTACTTTGCTTCCTCAATCAATCCAGTTTGAATCATTATATCTACTCTTTTATTAATTCTTTCATATAGGGTACTTCTTTGAGTATTCAATCCTATTAATAATGGCTCAAATTCCTCATTACTTTCATCATGTTGTTCAGAAAAAAGGCGTCCAGTTTGTTCAATAACCTCCAAAGCCCTTATCACTCTTCTAGAATTATTGATTGGAATTTTCCTAGCAGCTACTATATCTAATTTTGCTAGTTCTTCCCACAATCTTTCTTTTCCATTTTTTTTCATAAAAAGTTGCCACTTTTTTCTTCTTTCAATACTCAATTGATCAAAAGTATCTCCACCTAAACTATAACCATCTAAAAGTGCTTGCAAATAAAAGCCTGTCCCACCAACGATGATAGGTATATTATCATCATTAGCTATTTCCTTTATATCTTTACGGCAGTTATCTATAAAGTCAGCAACAGAAAATCTTTGCTGAACTTGTAAGATATCTATCATATAGTGCTTTATATCTTCCATTTCATCAGATGTTATCTTTGCTGTTCCTATATCCAAATTTTTATAAACTTGCATTGAATCGCCTGAAATAATTTGTCCTTTATATTTCTTAGCAATATCAATTGATAAAGCTGTCTTTCCTACTGCTGTTGGGCCAACAATCACAATAACTTTTTGTGTCATACTATCTTCCCTTAATTATCTTTTTATAAAATTAGTATATCATTATTACTTAAATTATAACTATTTTCCTGGATATTTTTATCAATATCATTCATAATGTATATAGAACCACTTCGAAGGAGGTACTCAATATGAAAAAATTTAATTTAGGTTTCTTACTAGGTGTTACAACAACATTAGGTGCTTTAGCTGGTGCTGTTTTTACTTTTAAGAAAAATGTTGTTGAACCAATTGAAGAAAAAGAAGCTATTTTAGAAGAACATCGTCGTCGTGCTTTACGCAAGAGTCGTTCTGCACATCAAGGATAAAAAATAGTAATTGTCTTATATCAAAATAGCAGCAAGCTAGATTTATTAGCCTTGCTGCTATTTTTATTATTAATATTTGCTCTTCTTCTTTTTTCCATCCCAACGATCATAGCCTGATTTTAATATATATAAATCTCTAAAACCGTCTTTGTACAATTGAACAGCTGCTCTTGTAGCAATTGTTCTTCCAGTTTCATATAAATATACTGGCATATCTTTACGGAGACTTGATTTATAGATTTTAAATTGGCTATATGGCATATTACGTGCTCCTAAAATATGTCCCGCATTAAAAGTGTCAGGTTCACGCAAATCTATAACTTGAGCTTTTTTCATTCCCTTTTTAAATTCTTCATTATCAAGCATGGTAGATACTCTCTTCCCAGAAATGTAGGTATATAACTGCATTCCTAGAAGATAAGCTACTAATAAAATTAGAATAATGTTTACCCATGCCCATACAGAAATATCAGCCAAAAACATTGTACTAAGACCTCCTTAGCTGTAATTATTAAAAAATATTAACTACTTATTAAATTTTAAAGCTAGTGAAGCTGCACCTATAACTCCAGCTTCATTTCCTAATTCAGCAAGTTTTAAAGTAGTTGATTTTTTAACTGAAGGGAAAGCAAATTCCTTAAAGTAACTATCAACCTGATCTAATAAGAACTTACCCGCTGCAGAAACGCCACCACCAATTACAATATATGATGGATTGATAAGACTACCAATATTAGCACAAGCAAATCCTAAATAGTAGCAAACACGATCCACAACACGTTCAGCTAAAACATCGCCATCTTTTGCTAAATCAAATACTATCTTAGAACTAATATCTTGCCCATCATCTAACATTTTCTTTAAATCAGATTTTCCAGCAAATTCTTCAGCCATATCACGTGCAACACGTACAACACCTGTTGCAGAAGCATAAGTTTCTAAACAGCCATGATTCCCACAAGTACACAAATAACCATTTGGTTGTACATTTATATGACCAATTTCACCACCAGCTCCAGCCCCGTGAACCATTTCGCCATTAGTGATGACACCACCGCCAACACCTGTACCTAATGTAACAAATGTTACTTCATCATCATTTTCACCGGCACCTTTCCAGCGTTCACCCAATGCCGCTACATTAGCATCATTATCTACAGCGAACTTCATACCAGTGCCCTTTTCAATTTCTTCTTTTAGATTTTGCTTTTCTTTCCAGTTCAAGTTAAATGCTGCTTCAACCGTACCATTTTCAATATCTACTGTTCCCGGTGTACCCATTCCAATTCCAACAAATTGTTCTGGCTTCATATCATATAAATCTAAGTGATGATTAATTGATTCAACAATATCAGGAACAATATGTTTACCATCGTCTAAAATATTAGTCTCAACACTCCATTTTTGTTGAATTTCACCATCTAGTGTCAAGATAGCAAATTTAATTGTTGTACCGCCTAAATCAACACCAATTAACTTCTTATTCATTCCTCATTCTCCTTAATATTAAATTTTACAGGTGACTTAGCTCTTTTTTCTTCAACACCATGTTCCCGATTAAGAACTAACTTTGCTGATAAAAAAGTTTGCTTGTCAATTACTCCTGCTTTATATAAATGATCAAGTTCTAGAGCCATTAACTCAATGTCCCACATACGTTTCCCAACATATACAAAAATTCCAAAATTTTTTAATAATTGCTGTACATCATATAACGTTTTCATGCTCTATCACCTCAACTTTTAATTATACTTGAATTGTACTTAACTTGTAAAACCAAAATTTAAGATTATTAAATTTATAAAAAGTAAAATCACAAAACTTACAATTCTTTTAACTTTAGGAACCCTACCTAAATTAGGGACCCCAACGACATAACCTAAAAGAAAACCACTTACTAATCCACCTAAATGTCCTGCCAAATCTGAATTACCAAACATACCAAAAAATATATTCAATATTACTAATAGAAAAAATTGACGAGACATGGTTTGTAAATATGGATTTCTTCTGAAAGATTCTCCCAACATCAAAAAAGAACCGAACATACCAAACAATGCTGTACTAGCACCTGCAGAAATACTACTAAAATTAAATGCAAAACTTGCTATATTCCCACAAATTCCACTTACCAGATAAATTATTAAGAACCTTGTCTTTCCAAAAATATTTTCTAATAAAGTTCCTAAAAAATATAAAGTTATCATATTGATAAGTAAATGTTGCAATCCTATATGAATAAACATAGGAGTTATTAAGCGCCAATACTGACCATTGATAATATAAGGGGAATACTTTGCTCCAAAACGCACTAAATTAACAATATTTTCTGTTCCACCAAATAATGTCATTACTATATACATTACTATATTAATAATAATTAACGTATAAGTGATACTAGGTTTATTTTTTAAATATTGCAACATAAACCGCACCTCTTTATATTCTTATTTGATTAGTAATGCAAATATCAAAACTATCAACATTCCACTGAGGTTCTCGGAAATACCTACTTCTATCAACAAGTGCTACCTTATTTCCACGATAATCACTTAAATACTTATCGTAAAATCCTCCACCGAATCCTAACCTTGCTCCATTTTCAGCAAATGCCAAGCCTGGGACAATAATCAAATCGATATTTTCTTTATTAACATAATTCTCACTTTCAGGTTCCAAAACACCAAATTTAGTTCTTACTATTTTGACATCAGGAGTTAATTCAACAAACTCCATCATTCTATTTGGTAAAGTCTTAGGTACTAAAACTTTTTTATTTTGCTGCTGAGCAGTTGAAATTATAGGAAAAGTATCTAACTCAAAATCTTCACTCAGTGTAATTGCTACGTTATCAGCTTTTTCCCACTCTGTAGTTTTAAATAACTCTTTATACAGATTTAGTTCATCTAGCTTTTTTTCCCAAGTTTTACTTAATTTTTGTAATTTTTGAATTTGTATTTTTCTAAATTCTTTCTTATTCATTGACATTGCATCACCTCATGTCGTACATAAAGAAAAAAACAACAGGATTTTTTCCTGTTGTTATTTTGTTTCACGATGTAAAGTAACTTTGTGATCACGTGGGCAATATTTTTTCAATTCGATGCGATCAGGATTGTTACGTTTATTCTTGCTTGTAAGATATGTTTGTTCATGACATTCTGTACATTCTAAAGTAATATTTACACGCATGTTTTAAACCTCCAAACATGTTTTAGATTTCAAAAAGACATAACTTTATCTTCGACGTTTAATATAATACCATCTTTTCAAACCTATTTCCAGTTTTTTTTATTATTTGTTAAGGAAATTAACTTGACACTATTAACTTATGTTAGACTATTCATTATCTTGTAAGTCACTTAATTCTTTTTCCTTATATTCTAATACATTTTGATATGATTGAACTTTAACAACTAAATTATTATATACGGCAGTTATCTTTGCTACATCTTTTTCATTATTAATAAGCTTTTCCTTTAATTCTTCAATCTTTTGATCAATTCCATTATATTCTTTTAAATCGTCTAATATAGTCTGTATATTTTCTTGAATAGTTTCATAGTTTACTTTCAAAATATTCAATTGTTCACTATTTTCTAACTCTGATTTATTATATTTTTCTACTTGTTTTTCTTTCTGACTTAAATCAATTTTAATAGAATTCAATTCAATTTCAGTTGCAGTGATAGCTGCTTTGCTTGCTTCAAATTTATTTTCTTCTCTTCTTAAAAGTCCCTTATTCTTTATCCACTCTTCACGTACCAATTCTGATAAATTGTTTTTCCCTCTTAATCTATCTTGTAGTACGCTAATATTTTTATTCAAAGAATTTAAATCATCTTCCAATTTCATAATCCCAGTCATATCAGGACCCTTTTGGGCATTTTGTAACTCTTCTTCCAACGCTATTTTATTCTTATTTTCATTTTCCAATTGACTATTAAGATCACTTAATTTTATTAAGTTTCCAGCTTGCTCAGCCTTTAATTCGTTGATCTTTGCTTCTATATTTTTCTTTCCAAAATCAGATATGACATATGAACCATTAGCTTTTATATTGTTATACGCGAATTCAAAGTGAATAGCTAAATTGTTATCAATTCCCACAGCCATATAGTGTGTACTATAGTCTTTGCTTTTATTTAAACCAAGCAACGTTTCTAAATGTCCAAAATTATTTTTAGTGTCATTAAATAGAAAATCAACTAATACTCTATAAATCACAGTCTTTAAGTCAGCCATAGTCATTTCATTATCACTAAATTCATTAAAATACTCTTCACCATTAGCCAATTCTTCATCCTTGCTATCATAATCCTCAAAAACACTTGGAGTTTGGTTCCATAGATCTGACAAACCTTCAATATCATGACCTAAACCTAATTTATTACTTTTCTGACTGTAAAAAGTTTGCCAATTATCCTGATTATACCTATCTACAACTGCTTGTGTGAACTGTATAGAATCTGGAGTAACCTCTATTAACCTACTTCCCATTTTTTCTCGTAATGGATTTAATAAACTTGCTACAAAAGTTGAAATTTCTATTAATTCCTGCAGTGTAAGCTTTGTTACATCTGAAATTTTATTCTTATCATCAATTTCTGAAAAATTCAACTTCTTATTATTAAGTTCTAGGCCTGGAGATATTATATCTGCTACTTCTTCACGAGAAATTTTTCCATAATCAAAATTTTCAAAGAGCACTTGTGTGTAGTCTTTAGGTATCCTAATTTGTGGCAATAAGTCTATTTTATTTTTTTCTTTTTCTATTGCACTTACTAATTTAGATAATATAGATTGTAGTTCATCCTTTTGCTTTTGAACTGTATCTATACTTTCCAAATTCTTATCTATTTTTTTCTGTACTTCTTTGACTAACTCATCTGTAGTTGGTAACTTATCTTTTTCTTTTTCTAACTGCTTCTTCTTACTAGAAATATCGTTTTTACACTGAGCTATATCTTTTTCTGTACTCTCTATTTCTTTTTTCTTACGCATCCAATCTTCATAAGAAATCTTTACTTTTCTATCAGCACGTTCTACATCTCTTTTTATTATTTCTGAACTATCTTTAGCATTAACTTGTTTTTTTTCAATGTTGCTAACTTCTTCTTCTACATTATTTAGATCTTTTTTGGCTTGAATCAATTTTCTATGATTATCATTCCACTGTAATTCCGTCTCGTGTAAAGATTTCTCTACTCTTTCTAGAGATTTTTTATTTCTCTCTAACTCTTCTTTCTGACTCTCTTCACCTTCATTTGAAATTTTTTCTTTTATGTTAACTAATTTTGCATATTCATTTTGTAATGATATTTGTAAATTTAATAAGTTGTCTAACTCTGACTCTTTTTCATTTTTTAATTTTGTGAATTTAACTATATCTTTGTTTAAATTTTGTTGAGGTTTTTGGACCTTATCTTGTGCGTCTGCTATGTCATTCTGTACTATTTCTTTATTGTCCATTACACATCCGCCTCTTTCTTCCCAGCAAACTAAAATATACTACCCTTATTATAATAAAAATATTGCTCTTAATATAGTTACTTTTTAATTTTTTATCATATTTAAAATATTTAATAAAAAATACCAGTAAATTTCCACATTTACCAGTATTTATAGTTTATTTTTTTATATTCAATGTTTCACTATTTAAATCTAATCTAATAAAAATTTCCCCTATTTTTTCAGCAAAATCCCCCATATATAATATGGAATCTTTCATAAAGACATTTGATTCACTATATAACTGATATAGTTTTCGATTTGTTCTTTCTTCCATATTTAAAGCTATTGCATATGGTAATAATTTTTCCCAAAAATTTTCGTCACCAACATCATTCAATTCTAGCTTTTCTATATTGCGTAAACTTCGATATAAAATCTTTAATCTTCTCAGTTCTATAAATATTTCAGGTTCATATTTATAAACATTAATAAATATATATATCAAATTTATATCATTAACAATAAGAATTGTAGCTATAATTATCCCTAACCACTTAGATACAATAAAAAATAAAATTACTCCTGCTAGATTGAATAGTGTCCAGAGTATTAACCATTTTTTAGTAAAATAACCTTTTAAATTACGTTTATGTTCCAGTTTAAATAGATTATCCACTTCTTCTTTAATTTTCCCTTGCCATTGCTTATAAGTTTCAGTAACTTCTGAAATCTTCATAAGATTGACAGTTTCTTCTATTTCAGATAACTTAATTTTATTGTCAGAAGTAAGATTACTAAATAATAATGTATTCAATCTATTATTTTCTATAAACTGTTCATCTTTAACTTGCAATTCGTAGTCATATATAGTCTGATAATTTTCAGTTCTTAGTGGATTTAATACTAGATCACCCTTATTTATTAAGTCTACTATATATGCTGCGTAAACATTTCTGTTGGGCTTTCGTTTAGGAAATAAAATCGATCTAACATATTTAACCGATATATCAGGAATATCAAATGAATACTTTGTAAACTTAAGATAATTTGATAAAACCAAATTTTTAGATAACACTCTCCAACTGAATATTCCCATAATTGTCATAACAATTAATAATATTGTTATAGAAATATACTTTCCAGTATATTTTAGTCTACTATCCCTCTTTACTTTATCACTATTTTTGTATTCATATCCTGCAATACTACTTTCTGTTGGTATAGGGGTTTTAAACATATTGTTGGTATTATAAGCAAATAGATCTTTAGAACATATTAGTCTTAAATGTAAACTCTTATTTTCGGGAAGCCTATTCAACTTAAAATTCACTTTTCCATTTTTCTTACTAGTCGTTATTTTACCATCGGTTGTTCCTCTCACCCACGCTCGTAAAATTTGTGGATTTTTTTCAGGTAAATCAAATGTTATATCAATATTGCTAAACTTATGTCCCCAATTACTCAGTATATTCCAATTTAATTCTGAAATATTACTATTACCATAATTTATAATCGCATTTGGTACATTATATGTTAGTTTGTATGTAACTCTCTCATTTTCAACTGGTTGATATATTCTTACTTTTACTTTAGTATTTGTTTCTGCTAAATCAGAAGTGACAAAATATTTACCAGCATTCATCTTGGCCTCTTTAGATATATCTGCATTAGTCCCTTTTTTTAATAAGACTTGCTTGTTATTTTTAATTTCATACACTTCCACATTATTAATCGTATCCACATCTTTTGGTAATGCTTGTGGAATAACTAATAAGTCATACTTACCATGAATATTATATTGTACACGTGTCGATACTCCTATAGAGCCATCATTTTTTAATTGAATATTAGAATTATAATCTTCAATATCGTAGTGTCTTTTGTTAATATTTTTAATAACTAAAATTATACTCAATACTAATATTACTAATAAGCAATATTTCCAATTCTTTTTGAAAAGACTTATAACTTTTTTTTTCAAATTCGACACCCCTATCATAAGAATTATGACAAAGTTTCAACCTGTTGTCTACTTTAAAAAAATATTTCTTAATAAAAAAGTCATTATGTTTCATAAACACAATGACTTTTGATTAATTTGCTGGATTAAATCCATTAGGGTAACGTTTATTTAACGTTTCGATGTTTTCTTGCGCTACTTCATCAAAGGGTATATCTGCCCATTCTGCAATTTGTGATAAATACCAAAGTACATCTCCAAGCTCATGTACTAGTTTTTCTTTATCTAAATCTTTTCCTTTAAAAGTATACGCCTTAACTAAATCAACAACTTGTCCCGTTTCTCCAGCTAATCCTAATGCACAATTTGTAAGAACTTGCTCATTTCCATATAATGTTCGATTAGCAGCTTCTTGATATTCATTAAATTCCATAATATTCCTCACAATTATTAATTAACTTTGGTAATACTTTCAATCCAATTCCAAACTTCATCTTTACCTATCTTATCAACAGCAGAGAATAAAATTAGTCTATCATTTTTTGTCAATTGTAGTTTTTTTCTAATTTGACTTTCACTTTTATTTCTTTTGCTTTTTGGAATTTTATCTATTTTCGTTCCTACAACTAATACAGGTATATTGTAATAATGCAAAAATTCTATCATTTGACAATCTAATTCTGAAGGTTCATGGCGAGCATCTACTAAACTGATAGCTCCCTTTAGCTCTTGTCGAGTAGAAAAATATGTTTCTATCATTCTAGCCCATTTTTCTCTTTCTTTTTGTGAAACTTTAGCATATCCGTAACCTGGTACATCAACAAAATATAATAAATCCTCGATATTGTAAAAATTCAGCGTTTGCGTTTTTCCGGGTTGACTTGACGTACGGGCATAATTTCTTCTATTAATTAATGTGTTAATTAATGAAGACTTTCCAACATTGGAACGACCAGCAAGTGCTACTTCTGGCAATTTAGCATCTGGATATTGTTCTGGTCTTACGGCACTAATTGTTAAATTGACGTTATGTACTTGCATTAAATAATACCACCTTAATCTAAATTATAATAATAAATAAGGAAGTGACTGACTTACATCTACTCACTCCCTCAAAAACTAATTACTTCTTACCATAATTATTCTTCATTGCATTCATCATTTGATGCAATTTCTTTTCAGATGGTTTTTGTCCCATTTGAATCATCATAGTACGCATCATTTGTTCATTAATAGGTGGATTCTTCTTTAAATAGTCTTCCATATACTTTCGAGCAGCAAAAAAGCCACCAACAAATCCTAGCACAGCAACAATAATGACAATAAGCACCCAAATACCTGTACTCATTTATAAGTTCTCCTTCCTCTAATAAGATTAACCTATCTAATAATTTAAAAAATTAATCTTACTTTTTAACGCTTATTATATTATATCATTTGTAATATTACCTATCAACGCTTACACTAAGATAAATTAATCATCTCTTAGACCACGTTCTCTTTGAATCTTTTTTACCTTTTCAGGTGTTACTTCTTTACCATTTTTATCATATACTTGTAGCATTTCAATATGGCTTCTAAAATTTTCTCTAAATAAAGAAAGATAGGTTTCTCGTAATTCTTTTTGTTCGGCTAACTCTTCAGATGTTAGGCCTTCTTCTTTTTTCTTTTTAGAAAGTTCATTTATTCTATCTATTAACTCTTGTGGAATTCCTTTATTATCAGCCAATCGTCTCACTCCTTTGCGATTTACTCTATTTGACATATTATCAAAAAGCTTACAAAAAGACAAGTTATAAACACGAACGTTAGTTTGACGTTTTTAATAATTCTATGTTATAATCAAGTTATTATATTAATATTGGAGTGTCTAGAATGACAAAATCAGAGAAACGTCAACATGATATTCTTCGTTATATATTTTCACATGTATCTGATAGTGGCTACCCACCTACTGTTCGTGAAATTTGTAACGCTGTTGGTTTATCATCTACTTCAACCGTTCATGGACATCTTTCTAAGCTTGAAAGTAAAGGTCTCATTAAACGCGATCCTACTAAACCTCGCGCCATTGAAATTACTTTAGCAGGCTTAGAAATGTTGGATGAGTTACCTAACAAAACTCAAATTCCCATTGTAGGTACTGTTACTGCTGGTGAACCTATTTTAGCAGTCGAAGAAAATAGAGATTATTTTCCTTTACCACCTTACTTTGAATCTGCTGATGATCTTTTCATGTTATCTATTCGTGGCGAGAGTATGATAAACGCTGGTATCTTAGATGGTGATCAAGTTATTGTTCGTAAGCAATCTTCTGCAAATAATGGAGAAATAGTTATTGCTATGACTGAAGAGAATGAAGCAACTTGCAAACGTTTCTTCAAAGAAGATGGATATTACCGATTACAACCCGAAAATGATACAATGGATCCTATTATCTTAGAAAATGTAACTATTTTAGGAAAAGTTGTTGGATTATATCGTGATCTTATTTAAAAAGCTAGGATGTATTGTTTTTATACCAATATATGGTGTTACACAATACCAAATCCTAGCTTTTTATTTTGACATTTTAATTAATTCTTCTGCATGTTTCAATGTTAATTCTGTAATTTCAGATCCAGATAACATTCTTGCTATCTCTCTAATTTTTTGTTTTTCATCTAATTCTTTTAATGAAGTTTCTGTTCTACCATCGTTGACAGATTTTGAAATATAGTAATGATTGTCTGCAATTGCTGCAACTTGCGGTAAGTGAGTAATGCATAAAACTTGTGAATTATTTGAAATTTGGCTTATTTTTTCAGCAATCGCTTGAGCTACACGACCGCTAACACCAGTATCAACTTCATCAAAGATAATACTTGTGACACCCATCTTTTGAGAAAAAATTGTTTTTAAAGCTAACATTATTCGTGAAAGTTCACCACCTGAAGCTATCTTAGCTAATGGGCCCATTTCTTCACCTGGATTAGTTTGAATATAAAATTCAACTTTATCGATACCTTTAGAATATAATTTAGAATTATTTAAAAATTTAACTTCAAATACAGCTTTGTCCATATATAATGCACTTAATTGTTCATGGATCATTTTTTCTAATTTTTTAGCGCTTTTCTTCCGCTGTTTCGAAAGTTTTATTGCCAATTCTTTTACTTTTTCTAATGCCTCAGATAATTGTCTTTCTTGCTTTTCTGAATTTTGTTCCGCATTTTCCATTTCTCTTAATTCTTTTTCAATTCTACTATGATAATGCAAAATATCCTCTATTGTATCACCATATTTTCTCTTCAATTGGTGGATCAACTCTAATCTTTCCTCTATTTCATTTAACCTTTCTCCATTCCACTCCATTGAATCAAGTTCATCTGAAATATCACGAGCGGCATCTTCTAGACTATAAAAAGCATCTGAAATTTTAGTATTGATTTCTTGAAGATTTTCTGATAAATCTGAAACATCGCTTAACTCATTCATTGCATTTCCTAAATTTCCAACTACATCTATTTTTTCACCAGATAAAATTTGATAACTCAATTCTAAAGCATCATATATTGCTTGAAAATTATCCAATTTATTTTTTTCTTCGACTAGTTCATCTTCTTCATTAATTTTTAAACCAGCTTCTTCAATTTCTTTGACTTGGAAATTTAGCATATCTAGTCTTTGGGCCCAGGCCTTCTCATCAGCTTCTTTTTTTTCCATTGATAATTTTAGCTTACGATAATTTTGATACACAACTTGATATTGATTTCTTAACTGGGATGTTTTTTTATCATATTCATCTAACAAATCTATATGGTTTTCTGGCTTCATCAATTCTTGGTGCTCATTCTGCCCATGAATATCAATTAATGTTTCTCCTACCTTTCGTAAAGTTGCCAAATTTACCATCATTCCATTGATGCGACAAATATTTCTTCCGCCTCGATATAAATCTCTTTGCAAGATTATTTGTCCATCTTCAGAATCTATTCCGTATTCTTCCAAAATGTTGTAAGTATTAGCTTCTCTAGGTAATGTAAATAACCCCTGAATAACAGCTTTTTTCTCACCCTTACGAATAAATTCAGTAGAACCTCTGCCTCCTGCTAATAAGCCCAGAGCATCAATAATAATTGATTTACCAGCACCTGTCTCACCCGTCAATACTGTCATCTTAGGTTGAAATGATATTTGTATTTCATCTATAATGGCGAAATCCTTTATTGATAATTCTTGTAACATATAATCACCCTATATTTATCAGATTTAACAACTTATTCTCCATTTTTATTGCATCTTCTTCTGAGTAAGCAAATATCATGACTGTAGCATCATCTCCTAAAGTCGCAAAAACTTCCGGATATTTTGCTTGTTCAATCAGATTAGCAACTGCAGGTCCACTACCAGGTAAAACTTTAAATACACATAGTTCTCTATTTTGTGCTGAAGAAACATATGATTCACTTAATGTATCACTCAATTTCTTTTCTACATTAATTTCTTTTAGCGTAGGCATACTATACCTATAACTACCAGTTTGTGTTGGCAATTTAACTAGTTGCATTTCTTTTACATCGCGAGAAATAGTTGCTTGCGTTACATTTATTCCACGAGCATTTAACTTTTCTACAATATCTTCTTGCTTATATATAACATTTTCTTGGAGGATTTCCTTGATAAGTTTCTGTCTGACTTGCTTTCTCATTCAGTTCATCCCTCTCTCATATAATTATGCTTTCTTTTTAATATCTAATGTAGCATGAACTTGTTTCACAATTAACTCAGGATTTACACTAGGCGAAATATTTCCAACACTTTCCTTAGATACCAGATGAACTAAAAATTCAATATTTCCTTCCCCACCAGTGATAGGTGAAAAATCTAATTCAACAACATCGTAATTTTCTTCAGCTGCAAAACTTATGATTTTATTTAGTACTTCTAGATGAACCTTTGGATCTCTTACAATTCCATGTTTTCCAACTTTTTCTTTTCCAGCTTCAAATTGGGGCTTAATTAAAGCTATTACATCACCATTATTTTGAATAATCTCATGTAAAGTTGGTAATATTAACTGTAAAGAAATAAAAGAAACATCTATTGTAGCTAAATCTGGTTGTCCTTTAGTAAAATCTTCTAATTTACTGTATCTGAAATTTGTATTCTCCATAACAACAACTCTGTCATCTTGACGCAACTTCCAAGCTAATTGATTAGTTCCTACATCTAAAGCATAGCTTAATTTGGCCCCTTTTTGTAGAGCTACATCTGTAAATCCTCCAGTAGACGATCCTATGTCTAACATAGTTTTATTTTTTGCATCAACTTTAAATACCTTAAGTGCTTTTTCGAGTTTTAAACCGCCTCTACTTACATAAGGCATTTTTGTCCCCTTAAAATGTAACTCAGTATCTACAGAAATTTTCATTCCGGGTTTATCTAATCTTTCTTCGTTCTCTCCTAAAATTTCGCCAGCCATTACAGCCCTTTTAGCTTGTTCTCTTGTAGAAAATAATCCCTGTTTAACTAATAGTACATCTACACGTTCTTTTTTCATAATTACTTCCTTACTTTAAAATAATCTAACAATTGCTCAAATAGGTCTATTGCAATATCATTATTCGCCATTTCTTTTAATAAATTCTCAGTATTATTTAAAACTTCAACTAAAGCTTCCTTGGTCCCCTGTACTCCTAAAAGAATTGGATAAGTATTTTTATTTTCTATCTCATCTTTATGAACATTTTTGCCTAAAGATTTGGCATCACCAATCACATCTAATAAGTCATCATAAATTTGAAATGCTAAGCCAAAATTCTCACCATATTTTCTTAGTAACTCTAATTGATTATCAGAAGCATCACTCAAAATCCCTCCGGCAACACAAGCATATCTTAACAATGCACCTGTCTTACCTGCATGAAGATGTTTCAATTCTTCCAAATTATATTTTTTACTTTCCCCTAAAATATCATCAGTTTGACCACTTACCATCCCCTGTGGTCCAGCAGCCAAAGCTAATTGTGAGATTAATTTTATTTTTTTATCGTTATCAATATCAGTAAGAGATAGCCATTCAAATGAAGTCGTTAACAAACCATCCCCTGCTAAAACTGCTATTGCTTGCCCAAATTTTTTATGGTTAGTTGGCTTTCCTCTTCTTAATTCATCATTATCCATTTCTGGTAAATCATCATGAATTAATGAGTAGGTATGCAGAAGTTCCAAACTACCTGCCACTTGATAATCACTTTTTGAAATTTTCTTACCTAAAGAATACGCTGAAATTAACACCAATAAAGGTCTTATTCTTTTTCCACCAGCATCAACTGAATATCTCATAGATTCTTTCAAAATTTGATTACTATTCAAAGAATTTAAATAAAGATCCATCTCATTCTCTAATTTTGGGAGTGAGATTTTTTCAAATTCAGTTAAATTACTAATCCTCATTTTCTTTTTCAAATAATTGTTCATCTCCATTATCATCTATTACTTTAGTCAATGTTTCTTCTGCTTGTAGAAGTGTATTTTGTAATTTTTTACTCAAATCCATCCCTTGTTTAAATTTTTCAATTGCTTCTTCTAATGGAATGTCTCCCTGCTCAAGTCTTTTTACTATTTCTTCAAGGTTCTTCATATCTTGTTCAAAAGTTACTTTTTCTGCCATTATTCTTTTTCCTCTCTAATTTTTGTTATTCTAGCTTCAGCACTACCATTTTCAAAATAAAGTGTTACATCATCATTTGGCTGTAATGATTTAACATTTTTTACTGTTTTACCATCTTTTAAAATATAACTATATCCTCTATTCATAACTTTCAATGGACTTAACATATCTAAAGATGACATTAATTTTTCTAATTTATAGCTTTTATCATTAAAAACACCTAACATCCCTAGATGCATTTTTTCTAATAACTGTTGTAAATTATTTTTTCCATCTTTAATTCTAATGCTTGGATTATTATGTTGTAAATTACTTTCTAATAACTGTAATTGTTTTTCATTTTGATAAACTAAATTTTTAAAAGCTTGATTTTTTCTATTAATCAATGAATCTAAATTTTGCGCATACCCTGTATATAGTCTATCTGGTTGTTGCAAAATATATGAACTACATACTTTATCTAAAATCTGTTGATAATTGGATATTTTATTTTTTAGAACTTGTATTATTCTTAAACGATACTGCTTAATCTTCACTATTTCTTCACTCAATACAGGTGTTGCTAATTCAGCTGCTGCTGTAGGTGTAGCAGCTCTAACATCTGCTACTAAATCTACAATTGTTGTATCAGTTTCATGACCTACAGAAGATATAACTGGAATCTTGCTATCACTAATTGCCCTAGCAACCTTTTCTTCATTAAAAGGCCACAAATCCTCTATTGATCCTCCGCCTCTACCAATAATTATTGTATCAAAATTTCCTTCTTCGTTTACTTGTTTTAATCTTCCAACTAAAGAATCAGCAGCATCATCTCCTTGAACAACAGCTGGGAATAAAACTAGTTGTGCAATTGGATAGCGTCTATGCGTTGTAGTAATAATATCTCTAATAACTGCACCAGATGGACTGGTAATAACAGCAATTCTCTTGGGGTATTTAACCAAAGGTTTCTTTAATTCTTCATTAAATAATCCTTCTATTCGTAATTTTTTTACCAGTTGTTCATATGCTTGATATAGTGCACCTACTCCATCAGGTTGCATTGTATCAATAATTATTTGATATCTTCCGGATTTTTCATATAAATCAACTCTCCCAGAGACCAAAACTTTCATTCCTTCCTCTGGTTCAAACTTTATTTTTGAAAAGGCACTTTGGAACATCATTACACTTATCACAGCATTATCATCTTTTAAACTAAAGTACTGATGTGTAGCTCTACGTCTAAAATTAGATATTTCACCTGTTAAATATACCCTTCTTAAATAAGGATCACGAGTAAATTTAGTATGCAAATATTTTGTCAGAGCACTTACCGTTAAATATTCTTTACTCACCAGTAACACTTCTTTCTGCTAATTCTACTGTTTGTTTCATCAACATTGCAATTGTCATCGGTCCTACGCCACCAGGAACTGGTGTTATATAACTGGCTACTTTGCTCACACTCTCCATATTAACATCGCCTACTAATTTTCCATCACTATTTCTATTCATACCCACGTCTATCACAACAGCTCCTTTCCTTACATAATTTTCATCTATAAACTCACCTTTACCAATAGCAACAATCAAAATATCAGCTTGCCTTGTCACTTCAGCTAAATTCTTGGTCTTACTATGCGCTATTGTTACAGTAGCATCACTATTTACCAGCAATGCAGCCATTGGTCTACCTACAATATTACTTCTGCCGACAATTACAACTCTTTTTCCTGAAACAGGAATATCATATTCCTTGAAAAATTCCATAATTCCTCTTGGAGTACAAGGTAATGGTCCAGGTATATTCATAAATAGTTTTCCGATATTTAAAGGATGAAATCCATCTACATCTTTTTCGGGTATAATTCTATGGGTTACTTTATTTTCATTTATATGTTTTGGTAACGGCAATTGCACTAAAATACCATGAACAGTTCTGTCACTATTTAATTCATCAATTAGCCTAATTAATTCATCTTCTTCAACATTTTCAGGCAATCTAATATCTACAGCCTCTATACCTAACGCATGTGCAGTTTTTCTTTTATTTCTTACGTAAACTTGACTAGCAGGATCTTCGCCTACTAAAATTACTACTAATTTTGGAGTTATCCCTTCTTGTTTTAATAAGCTAACTTTTTCAGATACATTAGTTCTTATTTTTTTAGATAACATTCGCCCATCTAATATTGTTGCTACCATAAAAATTTCCCCTTTAAACATTAATTCATAAAATAAATTTTACCATAAATGATCTATCTAATGCGCACGTTCTCAAAATAATTAAAAAAACTAATTATATAATCAAAAATACAGCTATATCAGTGATATAACTGTATTTCATTTTTATATTAAGTTTTGTAAAATAGCATTTACAAATTTATATGACTTATCATCACTGAATTCCTTTGCCAATTCAACAGCTTCATTAACAGCAATTTTACTAGCAACATCACTATACTTAATTTCAAATATAGCTATTCTCAAGATAATCAAATCAGTTTTATTAAGTCGACCAATATTCCAATTTTTTCTCAAATATTTAGTAATTTCCATATCAATTTCACTTTGATGGTCTAGAACACCATCTACAAGTTCGTTTAAATATGATAAATCAGAATCATTGTTATCTTCATCTAGTAATTCTTGATAAATGTCTTCACTATTTGCATCTGGATTACTTCCTAATGCAAACAAAGTTTGAAATGCTATTTTTCTAATATCGTGTCTACTCAAGCTCATTATTCGTCACCATTTTCTTCAAATAGGTTGTTAGGATCAACTGTAGGTTCTTCTTTTTCTGGAACCATACCTTGAATATGAACATTAACTGCCGCTAATTCTATCCCAGTCATAAACAATACTTGTTGTCGTACTTTTTCTTGAATTTCATTAGCTACTTTAGGAACAGAGACACCGTAATTAAGGAAAGTATATACATCAACAGCTAAATCTGTATCTGTATTACTTAGTTTTACACCTTTACCACGATTTTGACGACCAAGAAGTGCAGAAATATTATTAGCCAATGATCCTCTCATTGAATAAACTCCATCAACCTTAGCAGCTGCAATTCCAATAATAATTTCCAAAACTTCAGGTGCCATCTCTATTCTACCTAAATCATTTGTTTCTTCGTTTTTTAAGACGATATTATCTGCCATTAAAAACACCTCTTAACTAAGCACGTGAAATGTAAGTACCGTCACTTGTATTAATAGTTAAAACGTCTCCTTCACTAACAAAGAAAGGAACTTGTACTACTAAGCCAGTTTCCATTGTAGCCGGTTTAGAACCACCTGAAGATGTATCACCTTTGATGCCTGGTTCTGTTTCTTTAACTTCCAAGTCAACTGTATTAGGTAATTCAACACCTAATGTTTCTGTACCAAACATGATGATACTTACTACCATGTTTTCTTTCATATATTTAAGTTCTTCTTCGATTTGTGAACCTGGTAATTCAAGCTGTTCGTAAGTATTTGTATCCATAAATACATAGTTATCACCATCAGCATATAGATATTGCATCTTTTTACGATCTATTTGTGCTTGATTTACTTTTTCACCCGCACGGAATGTTTTTTCTTGTACAGCACCTGTACGTAAATTCTTTAATTTAGAACGTACAAATGCAGATCCCTTACCTGGCTTAACATGTTGAAATTCAACAACACGCCATAGTTCACCATCTACTTCAATAGTTAAACCATTTTTAAATTCGTTAACTGAAATCATTTGTTTATCCTCCTAAAATTATGTTAGCGAAATACATAAATAAAAGACATAAGTATTCCCATCAATTAGCTACCTATAAATAGTATCAAGAATGAATACTCTTTTGCAAGCTTATTTCAAATTATTCTTAGTTTTATTGATTTAAATAATCTTCTATCTCTTCTGGATTTATTCCTAATTCTACCAAGCCAAATTTTATTAACATATGCCATGCATGTACAAATTCTGTACTTTGATGACTAAAATAACACTTGTTTATCTGTTGTTGAATAATTAAATAAACACTATTATATGATTTGCTATGCCATTTAGACTTAAAATTTGATATTTGTTCTTTATTCAATAATAATAGATAAAGCCATTTCTTTTCATTAGCAATGCTTATAAAATATACCATTGTCTCGCAAAAATATTCTATAAGTTCTTTTCTATTCTCATTACGAACATTTTCCATCATCTTTGCCAAATAAATATTTAAACCTACATAGAGTCCAGCTACTCTTTCTTCTGGATTTAAAACTTTTGTTGGTAAAAATAACTTAATTTCTCTTCCTCTAACTTTTTTAGCTATTTCGTTAATATCCATATAAATTAGACCCTCAGCAAAATTATAATTAGAAATATAAAGGATTAGATTGTATTTCTAAACTGCTTAAATTATCTAAGTACCATGTACGAATGAAATCATATTGGAACAGTAAATCAAACCAAGATACTTTATGATCATCATCTGTAACAACTAATCCCCACTTATTTAATGTAGCACTACTATCTTCTATTGATTTATCATAAATTGTAACTTCAACACCATTATCAAGTTTCAAAATAGCTTCATTATGCAAGCCTGTTACTAACATAAAGTTTTCTCTCGCAGCTTGAATAAACAATTTATCTAGGGCTGCTTGAGGAATACCTGTATTACCAAATTGATAGAATGTACTATTGGAAGGATCCATAATGTTAAAGTCCACATCAAATCCATAATCTTTTTTGAAATATTCTCCTAAAGCCATTAAATACATCTCAAACTTCTTCACAGTTTCATAATTGTATGTCTTGCTATAATCAACAACTAATAAGTTAGTGATAGCTCTACTATTGAAATGTAAAATTCTTCTTTGGAAATTAAGATAGAACAGAATTTCACCTGTATTTTTTTCAGTATAGTAAGCCCCACCTTCTTCTGTATTATCTATTCTAAAAGTGAAGTAGCCATTTTGATTTATCCCTGGAAATTCATGATACAATTCATCATTTCTATCGGATGACTGTAGTATAACCTGTTCGTTTTGATGTAACTGTAATAATCTATTTAAAAAGATTAAATAATAATCAGATTGGCTATATTGTTGAGGAAAAACTAAATAAGCCGTATCTAGTTGAAATAGAGTCAGTTCCATTGCAGCTCTTAGTAAATTTTGGGAATCCGTAGTTTCTATAAGTTCATCCAATAACTCTGTGAACTTCAATCCATTATGTAAACTATCTTTTAGTTGATTGTTATATGAAAGAAGTCTTCCTTTAGTACTTAAAGAGTGTACATCTTCCTCACTATTTTCATAGTTATTAGGGTAAAAGGTAACAGTACCATTGCTATTATTTTTTTCCATACTAATCTACTCTCCCTTTTCTTGCAATTAAATCAGCAATATAATCACGATATAGAGAATTATTATGGTCAATAAAGTTTTCAAATGTACCAAACTTTGTAATAATACTTTGCTTTTCATAGCCTAATAATGTATCTTCTTTCGATAAATTCAAAACTTTTTCTTCATTTTCACGAATCTTTTGATACGCATTATTTGCTGCTTCATCTAAATCAGTTAGTTTTGATAACTCCGACATTAACTTTTGTCTTTGTTCCTTTTGTTTAGATTGCTCCCAGAAACTTACTTTTTCCTGAGATTGTCTCTTCAATTCTTTTCTTATTTCATCTTTACGTTGATCACGACTGTCTTGTCCGTCTATTAACTCTTGTAAAGAATCTGTCTCTTCAGAAATTTTATTAATTTCATCTGTATTATATCTTTTATTCTCTGCTTCTAATTCAAATGCTCGAGATAACTTTTCGTATTCTTCAGCATTAAATTTGAATTCGACATTCAATACATCTAATTCACCAAATAAGCGTCGTCCCCACCAATTTCCAAAATAAAATTGAAAACGCCCTACGCCTATCTCTTCGAAATAAAAGAATGGATACATTTCACGTAAATAAGTAATTAACTTTTTACTCAAAAAAGCACTTATTTTATCATGAACATCTAAAATTAAACTTTCATTTTCTATATCTGCTACGCTATGTTTTGCTTTTAAAATTTCTTTGGAGTAGCGTTGACCGTCTATTAATTGATAAACTAATCGGTCGTCTTGCTCGTCAATAGCATCGTTTAAAACCTTTAAATATTCTATTTTGCTTATCAATGAGTTAGATAACTCTTTTGTCGCATAGTCATGGTCTGATAAATTAAATTGGTTTGAATCCGCCATTTGAACTCTCCTTAATAATCATTAATTTTTAAATAAAACTATACTCTTATTTTACCAAATATTTCTTTAGTTCTAAAGCTTGACATAATTAAGATTAGAATAAAAATTATTTAAATTCTATTTTTATATTGTCTTTGATTTTCCTTTATGCCTGTTAAAACAAATTGAGCATCATCCATATCTAAATCTAATTCACTATTATTTTCATAATGTAAGCTCTTTAAATAAATTTTTTCGTACTCTTCAACAGAAATACGTGTTCTTTTTTGTAGAAACTCATTTGTTGTATTCATTAAATATTTACGATAATCATTTCTCAAAAGCATCGCAAAGAATTCTCCCTGTGCACCAGAACCATAACTAAATAAACCTAATCTGTCACCAGATTTCAAATCATCATTGTTTTCTAATAATGATAATAGACTTAAATATAAGGAACCAGTATACAAATTACCTACTTGTCGATTATACAAGCGTGAATCTTCAAATCTATGAGTTAATTTAGCTGATACTTTAGCATCTGCATCTTTTTGTGCTTCTCGTAATGCTTTTAATCCCATTTTAGTATATGGCAAATGAAATAAAAGAGCTTCAAAATTATCAATAGTAAATCCAGTCTTATCTTTATAATTACTATAAACATTATTAAAAAAGTCTAAATATACGTTTGATGAATATTTTCCGTCAACTAAAGCCTCGCTATGTCCAAGAGGTCTCCAAAAGTCCATTATATTACGTGATAGATATGTCGAACCTCCTTCAAATGACAATAATTTAGGATTAGCACTAACTAACATTGCAACTGCTCCACCACCTTGTGTTACTTCACCAGGAGTATTCAATCCGTATTTAGCAATATCTGCACCTATAATTAACGCTTTACTATCCGGATTTAACGCAACTTGTGCTTTAGCCATTTGTAACGCAGCTGTTGCACCATAACATGCTTGCTTTATTTCAAAAGTTCTAATATCATCTCTTAGACCTAACAAATCAGCAATATAAGCAGCTGCTGATTTAGAATTATCTATTCCTGATTCTGTCCCCACAATTACCAAATCAATTCTTTCTTTATCTTCATTTGTGAGCATAGATTCTGCAGCATTCGCACCCATCGTAACTATATCTTGAGTAGGTGGAATTACTGCCATTTTACTTTGACCTATACCTATAAGATATTTATTTGGATCCTCATTTCTGGCAATTGCTAGTTCAGTCATATCTACGTATAAATTAGAAGTAAAAAAATTAATTTTATCAATTCCTATATCCATCAATATACACTCTACTTTCAATTAGTTATCTAACTTATGTTATCACGTTTTTTAAGGTTATTAAACGTTCATGTCTTATTTTTTAGTATAATGATAACAGGTGGTGATAAGTTTGAAAAATTATAAGATTATTGTTTTCGGTACCGTCCAAGGTGTTGGATTCCGTTATACAACTAAAGCTATCGCTGATAATATGGGTATTAAGGGAATTGTACGTAACCAAAGCGATGGAACTGTTTATATTGAAGCACAGGGAAATAGTCTATTATTATCGCAATTCATATCTTCTATAAAAGCTCCAAAAAATCCATTTGCTAAAGTTACAAAAATTGAAGTTTCAGAAATTCCTGTAAAAACATATAATGACTTTTCTGTAACTTATTAGTTGTTTAAACAAGCGTTTCACTGTATCCGCTTGTTTATTTTTATATTGAAAAAAAACGTTTAATCAAGTATAGTATTCTACAGAATAAATATGAAAGGGAATTATTAATGAATAAAAATAAAAAATACATACTATTACCTTCATTTCTCATGATCGCTCTATTATTAAGTGGTTGTGTACAAAGAACCAAGGATGGAAAACCCTATGGATTCATTTATGAAAAGTTAGCTATACCTACTCAACATTTATTGGAATGGCTATCCGGTGTTCTAGGTGGAAGCTATGGCTGGTCAATCATAGTTATTACTTTCATTGTTCGATTAATTATGATGCCTATTATGATTAATCAATCTAAAAAAGCAACCATTCAACAAGAAAAAATTGCAATGATTAGACCTCAACTTGCTAAAATTCAAGAGCAGCAAAAAAATGCCAAGACTCCTGAAGAGAGAAATGCTGCTAGCCAAGCTATGATGAAACTTTACCAAGAAAATAATATTTCTATGGTTGGTGGAATTGGTTGTCTTCCATTACTTATACAAATGCCTATCTTCGCTGCTTTATATGCGGCAATACAATATTCTCCTGAGTTATCTAAGACAACTTTTATGGGAATTAACTTAGGTCATAGAAGTTTTACTTTTGTTGTGCTAACATTTGTTATTTATGCTTTACAAGGTTGGTTGTCTACATTAGGACTACCTGAAGAACAAAAAAAGCAAATGCAATCAATGATTATTGTATCTCCAGTAATGCTAACTGGAATGACATACATTTCCCCTGCTGGTTTAGGATTGTATTTCTTTATTGGTGGTATTTTTGCTTGCATTCAAACTCTAATTATTAATTTCATGCGTCCTAGAATTCGTAAGGATATTAAAAAAGAGCTGAAAAATAAACCAATTAAAGAAGTTACCGTTGAATCACCTGTAAAGAAGACTGATGATGAAAAGAAAGTAACCTCAGTTTCTAAGGATATGCATGAAAAAAATCGTAAAAGAAACGCTGGTAAGCAAAATCGTAAGAAATGATCAAATATAACTTTTTATATCGAGACTAGAAAAAGCCGCTAGAAATCACGTTACTAAAAACATTGATTCCTAGCGGCTTTTAATATAACTATTTTCTAAAATTCATCTAAAAATATGGTTTTCCCCTAGCCTCTTTTTTAACCAATTTCATTCTTAAAGCTATATAAAAAATAAGAAGTATGACTTACTTGCCATACTTCTTATTTTTTATTATCTAAGTCTACCAATGGTAAAGAAATTCTAAATAAGGAACCCTGTCCTTCGACACTCTCAACAGACATAGATCCATGATAGCCTTCAACTAACTTTCTAGCAATTGACAATCCAAGTCCATTACCACCCTTATCTCGGCTACGTGCCTTATCAACTCGATAAAACCTATCAAAGATCTTATCTATATTTTCCTGTGAAATTCCAACCCCAAAATCTTGAACAACAAATTCAACCAACTTACTATTCTTCGAAATTGACATATGAACTTCTTTTCTATCTTGAGAATATTTTACTGCATTATCCATCAGAATAATTAACACTTGTTCCAAATGATTTCTATAAATTTTTACTGGTGTATTATTTTTTAAATCATTATCCAAAACAAATGTAAAATCTGGATGTATCATCTTGAAATTATTGAATACTTGTAATCCTACTTCTCTTGCATCGCTAACTTCATTACCAAATTGCAACTCTACTTGTTCTGCTCTAGATAAATCTAACATTTCCTGAACTAAACTTTTCATTCTTGTTATTTCCTGTAATGATGCTGAAATAGATTCTTCCAATATCTGTGGATCATCCTTGCCCCATCTACTTAATAAGTCCAAATGTCCTTGAATAATCGCCACAGGTGTTCTCAATTCATGCGATACATCTTCTACAAATTGTTGTTGTTGTTGAATGTATCTTTCCATTCTATCAAGCATATCATTAAATAAATTGCTTAATTCTGATAGTTCATCATTTTGATTTAGAATCGGAACTCTAACGTTAGCTAAGGAGTCTCTTTCATCATCTGTATTTATTTTACCAATTGTTTCATTTATAAGTTCTATTGGTCTTAATAACCATGCTGAAAGTACATATCCAACTAAAGCACTAGCTAACCCAGCAGTTACACCAAAAACAATAAATATCAATATTAACTTATGTCTAGTAGCATCGTAATCTACTAATTTATTAGTGACTTGTACATATCCAATTAATTTATTACTTTTATTTGAATAAACAGGTCTTCTAACTATATATACAGTTTGTCCATTGATTTTCGTGATTTTTTGTTTATTTTTGCTAGAAAAATCTACTAATACTCCTCTAGAAGCAAATAGCAATTCTTTATTAACACTATAAACACTAATTCCTATATTTTTTCCTGAAGTTGCAGTCAAAACAGAATCAGAATATATTGCTGCTTGTTTCCTATTCTGAATATCATCATTCCAAGAAGAGCTAAGAATATCCCTTACACCAGTATCTGTAAGTGTACTATTAGATTGCGCTAACCTTAAAGTTACAGCATTCATCGCCTCTTCTGAATGTCCCTTTTCTTGTCTTATTAAAAGACTGGAAAAACTTTGAAATAAAAGTGTTGCAAAAACGGCAAAAATTATAACAACACCTAGACCTGTTTCCAACGACCATTTTAAGTTAATCGAAAAAAACTTTTTCTTTTTCTTTTCATTCGTCGTTTCCATATTATCAACACCTTAATTTTTAGGAACGCATTACATATCCAGTACCACGAACTGTTTGGATATAGCTGTCTTCTCCAGGACGATCAATCTTATTACGTAAATAACGGATATAAACATCCACAACATTTGTTTCTATTTGTGTTTCATATCCCCATACTTTCTTCAAAAGTGTATCTCTAGCTAAAACAACATTTATATTTTCCATCAACGTTAATAGTAGTTCATACTCTCTCTTAGTTAATTCTATGATTTCATCTCCACGTCTTACAACTCTATTTTCCTTTTCAATAGTTAAGTCGCGATATGTTAGTGTTGTTTGTTTATTTCCATTTTGTTCATTTTCTAGCTCTACACGACGCAAAACGGCTCTTAATCTTGCTAGTAATTCTTCAATAGCAAATGGTTTTACAATATAGTCATCTGCCCCATGATCTAGACCTGAAACTCTGTCGATAACTGAATCTCTTGCAGTCATCATGATAATTGGTGTATTCTTCACTTGACGAACACGACGACAAACTTCCAAACCATTTAATTCAGGTAACATTAAATCTAATAAAATGGCATCCCAATCTTCGTCCAGTGCCAATTCTAAACCTTGTCGTCCATTTTTACATACTTCTGTCTCGTATCCTTCATGTTGTAATTCAAGTTCAACAAAACGAGATAAATTTTTTTCGTCCTCAATTATTAAAATTCTGCTCATATACGACACTCCTATATAATAATGACAAATAAATTATATCTTAAATTCTACTCATTGCAATTTTAACATTTTACCACAAAAATGCCTATCATTAAAGTTACACTTAAAACTATTTATAGTAATCATTTCTAATATCATTTAAAAAATATTCTTCTAACAAAAAATATTATTATTTAGAAAAAATCAATTGACATTTATAAGTATATACCATATAATAATTTTTGTTGTGATGGTCTGGTAGCTCAGCTGGATAGAGCATTCGCCTTCTAAGCGAACGGTCGTGAGTTCGAATCTCACCCGGATCATTTCATAATTGTTAGATCAGGATTTTGTCCTGATCTTTTTTATTTTTAGTTGCAGATTTTGAAGTCTGCAACTTTTTTTATTAACTTAACATTTGTGGATTCCATATATTCGATACATTAAATACTATCGGTTCTGTATTTTGTACTAGCTCTTCATCTAATTTAATTCCACTAACCGTAGCTTGCCCATTTGCTTGATAATAATAAGTCCTATCCTCTGATACCGCAACTGCTCTATAAACTGTATACGTCGGTCTATGTGCTTTACTCTTAGGAATTGAAACTGTATCTAATATACCAAATGCTAACGATACGGCTTCATCGCGTGTTTTAGGCATATCAACAAGTTCCTTTAAATAAGATGCACGAATAAATCTTTGGCTTGGAGAGTAAGATCCTGGTGGTGTCTTCTTGCCACCCAGTTTTCCAGTAGTTACATGAAATTTTCCATATTTAATCGAATTTTCTTTAAATTCATCAGTAAATTCCATATAATTTTCTAATTTTGCCAACTGACGCTCAAATTTAGGCATATTAGTTACTACCCCTAAAGGATTATCAATTATTCTCATTGGGTGCTGACTAGGTTCAACTACAATATTTCGTCCACTCTCATCTGAAAGACTAAAATGTAACTCTGATCCACCATGTTTTGTATTATTAATTACATTACTCATTAGTTCAATTTTCTCTATATTTTCTTCTACTTCAGTTACTGAAGAAAAATTTCCAAGTATATAAGTAACAAATTCATATGCTTCAAGTTGGATTTTATCACCATGCTTATCATCAACCAATTGTGCTCCATTAGAAAATGTCAATTTTTGGGCCATCAACCCACATTCATTAACTCCATCACTTAAATCAATATAATTATTATCTTGAAAACCTCCACCAACTATAGCGTATTTGTTTATATATTTTTTATTATCAAATGCTGATTTCCACTGATATCCCCTGGGAACATACATAGGTTTCACATAAAGATCATACCAATCCATTGTTCTTCCCATAACATGTGTTCCATCTTCAGAAATAACACTAACACTTGTACACATTTCATCACTTCCTTCAAATTACTTTTATCATATAATTATCTCAAAATACAAGTATTTTAAACCAAAAAAACAGAAGCATATTATAAAATACACTTCTGTTAATATATATTTTATTATTCTAATCCCACGCGTTTAAAAATATCATCTACATGACGTAAATGCCAATGATAATCAAACGCATCATCTAAATCTTCTTTGGATAAACGCTTAGAAATTTCTTCATCTTGCTCTAACAAAGGACGGAATGGAACTTGCTTATCCCAAGATTCAGCAGTTTTTGGTTGAATTAAGTCGTATGCCTCTTCTCTACTCATTCCTGTATCGATTAATTTCAAAAGTACACGTCCACTATAAATCAATCCGAATGTTCTATCCATATTACGTTTCATATTTTCAGGGAAGACTGTTAAATTCTCAACAATCTTTCCAAAACGATGTAACATGTAATCAATCAAAATTGTAGTATCAGGTAAAATTATTCTTTCTGCTGATGAATGAGAGATATCACGTTCATGCCATAAAGAAACATTTTCAAAGGCAGTTACCATATGTCCTCGGCAAACTCTAGCTAATCCGCAGATATTTTCAGAACCAATAGGATTACGCTTATGTGGCATTGCAGAAGATCCCTTTTGACCTTTTGCAAAATATTCTTCTACTTCACGTGTTTCAGATTTTTGCAATCCTCTAATTTCAGTTGCAAATTCTTCCAAACTTGTAGCAATTAAAGCCAATGCAGATAAGTATTCAGCATGTAAATCTCTTGGTAAAACTTGACTAGAAATTTCTTGTGCTCTAATTCCTAATTTATCACATACATATTTTTCAACAAAAGGATCAATATTTGCAAATGTACCAACAGCACCACTAATTTTACCAGCTTCTACACCTTTAGCAGCATGTTCAAAACGTTCAATATCACGATTAATCTCAGAATACCATCTTGCTAATTTCAAGCCAAATGTAGTAGGTTCTGCATGGACTCCATGAGTACGTCCCATCATAACAGTATTCTTATACTTTTTAGCTTTACGAGCAACAATTTCTTTAAATTCTTGTAAATCTTTACGTAAAATATCATTTACTTGCTTTAATTGATAACCATAGGCAGTATCAACGACATCTGTACTCGTCAACCCATAATGTACCCATTTCTTTTCATCACCTAATGTCTCAGATAAAGCACGCGTAAATGCAATAACATCATGATGTGTTACTTCTTCTATTTCTGCAATACGATCTACATTTATCTTTGCATTTTTCTTTAATTTTTCAACATCTTCATCAGGAATATGACCAAGCTTTGCCCAAGCTTCATCCGCAGCTAACTCAACTGCTAACCAACATTCGTATTTCTTTTCATCATTCCAAATTGCTGCCATTTCTGGACGTGTATAACGTGAAATCATTTTACTCTCCTTTAATCCCATACATGAGTTGATACAATCTCATCAAGTGTTTTATTTATATCATCTGTTAATATTGTAACATGTCCCATTTTTCTATCAACACGAATTTCACCTTTACCGTAATCATGGAATTGCCATGTAGGTTTTTTTGATATCAATTCTTGTGTTTTCTCAACATGTTGTCCTAAAACATTCACCATCACTACTGGCTTTAATAGCTCAATTTTAGGTAATGGCCAATTACATATAGCTCTATTATGAATATCAAACTGTGAAAAATTACATGCTTCTATTGAGTAATGTCCCGAATTATGTGGTCTAGGTGCTAATTCATTTATGTAAATCTCATTATCCTCGCCTATAAACATTTCAATTCCTAAGATTCCACACAAATTCAAACTTTCAGCTACTTTTACAGCTGTTTCTTTTGCTTTTTCTTGTAATTCACTTGAAATTCTAGCTGGTACAATACTTTCATGTAATATCTGGTTACGATGGATATTTTCGCTTACTGGAAATACAGTAATCTCACCTCTAAGGTTTCTTCCTACCATTACCGAACATTCCATTTGAAAATTTATTTTTCCTTCTAAAATGCATTGTCCTAACTTTATAATTTCATCAGCTTCAACTAAATCTTTTTCTGAATTGAGAACTAATTGTCCCTTACCATCATACCCTCCTTCGCATGTTTTTAAGATTGCTGGATAACCTATTTCATTTATCTCTTTTTCTAAATCTGAAAATTTATTTATCTCAGCAAATGGGGCTACTTTTAACCCACTTTTTTGCAAAAAAGTTTTTTCTCTTATTCTATCTTTAGTAATTCTTAATAATTCCGTACCTTGAGGGATTTCTACTTTGCTACTAACATTCTCTAATGCGTTAAGATCAACATTTTCAAATTCATAGGTTAATACATCGGCCTTATCAGCTAGTTCCTCTATTGCGTCTATATCATCATAAGGTGCTACAATCTGTTCATCTGAAACTTGTCCCGCTGAGCAATCTGGATTAGGATCCAAGATTATAACTCTCATTCCAGCTTTTTTTGCAGAAAATGACAACATTTGCCCTAACTGTCCTCCACCGATAATTCCAATTGTTTTTCCTTGCATTATCATACTATCCAAGTTGCTCACCGCTCTTTTCTGCATCATCATGCTGTTTTTTTCTAAATAAAACTAATTTTTCAGCTATTTCTTCATCATTAATTCCCAAAATTTGCAACGCCAATAATGCTGCATTCTTAGCACCTGAAGCACCAATTGCTGTAGTAGCTACCGGAATTCCAGCTGGCATTTGTACAATCGACAATAATGAATCCATTCCATTTAATGCACGAGATTTAACTGGGACTCCAATAACCGGTAGTATAGTGTTAGCTGCTACCATTCCCGGAAGATGTGCAGCACCACCAGCTCCAGCTATAATTACTTTTAACCCTTTATCCTTTGCAGTTTCAGAAAAGACGAACATTTCTTTTGGCATTCTATGAGCTGAAATAACTTTTTTATCATAGTTTACTCCAAAATTTTCTAAAATTTCAGCTGCCTCTTTCATAGTATCCCAATCAGAAATACTACCCATTACAATTGCTACTTCTCTTTTCAAAATTATCCCTCCTAGACAAACATAGAATAGCAAAATGCGCCTTAGATGTCAAAGTAAAATTCGAATTTTATTTTTAAATACGTGATAAAAAACACCCTTATATCACAAAAACACGAACTTTATCATTAAATAATAATATTTTGGAATTATTGCTTTACTTAAGGTAAAATTAAATGTAAGTTTATTTTAACGGAGGAATTACTTTTGATAACTTTAGCTGGAATTATTGGTTCTGGAAAGTCTAGTTTAACAAAATTATTATCTCAAGAATTAAATACTACACCTTTCTTTGAACCAGTTACTGATAATCCTGTTTTACCACTATTTTATAAAGGAAATGAATTGGCAGCAAAAAAAAGAGCTGCTGGCGCTACCGATGTAACCAATCCTTATACTTACCTTTTACAAACTTTCTTCTTAAATCGTCGTTTCAAAATGATAAAAGAAGCTATGCGTGGGGATAACAATATATTAGATAGATCTATTTATGAAGATGCTATGTTCATGAGAATGAATACAGAATTAGGTAATGCAACCCAAATAGAGTATCAAATTTATCAAGAATTATTAAAAAATATGCTAGATGAAATTAAATTAGCAACCCCTAAAAATCATAAAGACTTGATGATTCTAATTAAAGTTTCTTATCCTACAATGATCAAGCGTATTGAAAAACGAGGACGTGAATATGAACAGGTTACAAATGATCCTTCTTTAGTAGATTACTATAAACGATTATTAGAATTCTACGACGAATGGGAACGTACTTATGATAAATCCCCATTACTAGTAATAGACGGCGATAAATACGATTTTGTAGAAAATAAATCAGATCGTCAATTTGTTCTCAATACTATTGCTGATACTCTTTTAGACATGGGAAAAATATCTAGAGATGAACATTTAAAACTATATACTGAAAATTAAAAAATCCGTTCAAGAATTTTAACAAGTTCTTGAACGGATTTTTATTTAATTATTGTTCATTTACTATTTACTACGTTTTTTATTTGATATTTCTTTACCTTTTACATATCTCTTAGAATGTTTCTTTAAATATTGTAACAACTGTGCCTCATTTCTGAATTCACGCGGATGTTGCTGTCCATGTAAACGTAAGGAAATCTTATTAATCTTAATTCTTCCAGTCCATGTATACGTATATTCGACGATAAAGCGATTATTCATTGTTTTTTCATCGATTCCAAATTTTAATACATAAACTCTCTCAGGAACCATTAGTGGATTAACGTGTTCTTTTTCATAGTAAACTCCATTGGCCTTCAAAAAATTCTTTGTTTTCCTCAGCATGTCCAACCCTCCTTTGACAATTTCCTACAAAATTCTTTCACATGTAATTATACCATACATTAGCTATAAAGAATCTTAATTTTAAAATTGATCACTATATTTATACAAAATTTGGTTATAACATAATATTATTCTTTTACAAGTGCTGAATTATTATTTTATTTAACATTAACTAAGTAGTATTTCCTATACGACAATCGACATAAACTTATTAATACTATATAAAAGTATAAAAAAATTGCCATAAACGTTGATAAACCAACATTTACAGCAACTAAATTAAATATTATTTAATTTGAGACATAAATATTACCCTATATAAATAGGTAGAAACTATTACTTTTTTGCTCAATTAAAGCTACATTTATACTATTATAATTGCTTATTAACTGAAATATATCAAATAAACTGTGGGTCATTTTGTGGGTTAAAATCAAAAAAAGACACCTTGCCTCTACTCATATAATAGGTAGAAACAAGGTGTCTTATGTTTTCTAAGAATAATAAAAAAACCTTTCTGTTGGGATAACAGAAAGGAGTAAAACAAATGACAGTACGGTAGCCAACCGCAAAAACTAGAGATAGCCAATCTCTATATGAAAAGAGGTAAAACCTCCTTGTCTACACTTTCATGTTATCTTTATTTATATAGTTTGTCAATATTTTTTATTGCTTTAAAATTGCTTAACATGTAAGATATTCCTTGTGAGTAAGGCTAGCCGCCTTAATATCTCACAGAAGGGAGGGTAACTTCCTTGTTTACGTTTTTACATGATTTACTTCAGTTTGGACTAGCCATTCTTTCTGGAGTAATTATAGATCTGATTAGTTCTAAGATTAAGAACCGCTACAGACGGAAGCATTAATCTTTAGAATTAATTCAGACTCAGAAAAGCAGATGCGGTGGCAAGCAACCCAACTTCTGCTTTTTTTGCTATAAAAATAAGCTCATCCAATCCTTTTAAGGACTAGATGAGCTTTATTATTTATTCAAATTTACCCCAGCTACTTGTGCGTTTACCACCAGAACTTTCTCCAGTTGGTAGGTAACCGTATTGTCCGTTTCCTCTAGGTTGTCTAATCCATACATATCCACCCGAATGGCAGAAAGCATCATACTTAACAATTGAATTTTTAGGCAGAACACCAATTTTAGCAGACTTGGTTGTGGCTCCCCAGCGTAAAATTATCCCTTCATCTACTGTAATTGTGAACTTTCCATCTTCCTTAAACCACTTAACCCCTAAATCATCAGTCCATGAGTCATACTTAGTGCTGTTTTGGCTAAGTGCTGGAGCTGGCTTAGGTGTTTCAGTTTGTGGTTTTGTTCCAGGTTTAGCAAATTTATCCCAAGCACTTGCATCCAGATACCAGATAGATCTATCCATATCGCCGCCAGTATATTGCCAACCAGCAATAGAACCAAAAGCACCACCAGATACATTCATGTTTGGTACCGTCCAAGAGTTCCAGTTCATGGATGCATACTTGGCTACCCAAACCGCACAATCTTTGGCACAGTTGGCTACTTGCCATAATGCAGATTCTGAAACGTAAATTACACACCATACACCAGTTAGGCGGTGTACTTCATCTACGAATTGACGAACCCAGTTAGTATTTCCAAATGCTGAATTTTGATATTTTTCCCAGTCAATCGCTAGCATACCTTGACCTACATAGTTCTTGATATTATTGATAAAATATTGTGCTTCTGCTACTGGATTACCACCACCAGCGTAATGATACAAACCACGCTTTTTACCAAGTTCTCCAGCTAGATCCCATTGATGATTGCACTTGGGATTAACATATCCTGTGCCTTGAGTAGCCTTCACAATTACTCCTTGAGCGTGTGGATCACGAATAATATAATCATCTGACCCTGAGTAAACGTCTACTGTGTACATTACCATATTATTTGTCCTCCTTAATCTTAACTGTTGGTGTTAAATCTGATTTTTCGTAAGCTGACTGAACTGCAGTGTGAATTGTTTGTGAGTCTAGCTTATAGCCTTGTTTTTTCATCACGTCATTTACTATCATACTAGCTTCGTCAAACTTCTCCCGTCCACTCTTGTCTTGATTAACCAAACTGGTAACTGCCATATCCGCTACCTGTTCAAGTAACGTCCATAGTGCTTTAGATTGTTCAGTAGATGAATGTTGAGCTTTATTATCCAATACCGGCTTAAGCTGCTTGAGTAAAAAAATAGCCAGCACAGATAACAAACCTGTTTGTACCAGCCATTCGACAACATCATTGATTACTTTCATTTTCTCTCCTCCAATCGTTTAATTTTTTCTTCATGGATTATGATAGACTTTTCATGTTCTTCTACTTCATGTTCTAGTCTTTTTAAATTTTTATGTTGTTCTTCAAAATTTCCATTAAGCTGTTTGATTGTATTGGTTAATTCCTTAAATTGTTGTTGTAATGGATATGTGCCAATATTAATTGCATTATTTAACACTTTGGCACCATGTCTAATTAACCAATAGATTCCACTAAAAAGGACGGAAATAACCGCCAAGATTGACGCTATCTCCGCCCATGAATATCCTAGTAATGTATGCACATATAGTCACTTCCTTAATTTATTCATCTACAGTTTTAGGTTTAAATTTATATTTTGCTGTATAAAATTCACCCGATAATCCTCTATAGACGATATAAACAATATCTTCGTCTAACTTCTCCTTAAAATATTGATATAATATTGCTATATCAATCTCTGTTTCTTTAGATTGGCCAGCAGGAATTAAGGACTCTAGATTAGAATTTACATTGAAACGAGGTTCATTTTCAAAAAATTGAACAGCTATTTCTTTAGATTCTTTATTTCCGTTAATTAATGAATTTATATCTTTTTCAGCAACAAATCCTATAAATCTGTATCCATCAACTACTTTCCCTGTATTTATTATCCAGTACTTTAGTATATAGCTACCATTTTTCTCAAATGGTTCAATACAAACTTCACCATCTTTTCGATTAGATTCCAAAAATTCTTCTCTTTGTTTATGCACTTGATAAATTACTGCAAAAATCGCACCAATACTACCTAAAGCTCCAACCCAATCTGCTACACTTCCCCACTCAATGTTTAAAATAAACATTATAATCTCTCCTCCAAAAATAAAATTAACTCAAAAATTATACTCTATTTTTAGAAGAAATTCTACCTCCCGCCCACCGCTAAAATTTTATTGACTAATTATATCTTGATAAACTTTCTTAGCGTCAAATCCATCGGTAGCCCACCCCGATATTGGTAAACTACTATACTTTTCAACAGTTGCTCTATCATTTGCGACCCAAATATCTACTTGGTATCCATAATCTATAATTTCTTTAACCTTCTCAACAGACATATCACTGGCTACCATAGCTGTAACTACATTCGTTGACGTATTAGCTTGGTCTAACATACTTCTGAATTCATCTTTTTGATACATACTGTCCATAGTTATCAGAGATATATTAGCATTTGGCATATACCATACCAATTTCTTGATGTTATAGAAACGGTCTGTAAATGATTCCCAGTAGATTCTGTCTATAACTTGATAGCTATTTACCAAATTCCGTAAGATTTCCCAATTGTCGTTCGATAATCTAGTTTTAAATTCAAGATAGGCGTAACAGTCATAGGCTCTAACTAATTTGAAGAAATCTTCAAGTTTCAATGGTTTCATACCTTTATACTGTTCGCCCATATAAATTCCCCAATCGTACTGGCATAACTCATCGTACGTTTTGTTATTAATGTCGAAAACGTCCGTCACTTCTGTTCCGTCTAAATTTCTAATTCGTTCAAGTAAGCCAGTAGTTGTTGAATTTGAATGACTTAAAATAGGGATATTGTCTTTAGTAAATACGATATCGCCATCCAAATCATATCCCATTTCTATGGATTTTAGAAAAGCCTGTTTCGATTCATGTGGCACACCGTTATGGTATCCGTAATGCAAGATATTATATGTCTTCTCTTTGCGTTCACTTCTGAATTTAAAACTTAAATTCTCAGGTAAATTAATCGCCTTGATAGGCAAGTTAGAAACAACTTTCGTATATGGTTCATTGAAACCAATATTCGTATCTAAATATCCTAAAGTTATATAATTTGGTATATCTTCGAAATTTTGAACAACTTTAGCCGTATCATCTTTTAGATTGTAAACTATTTTTGCATGCTGCATTGTAACACCATTCTTAATTTGTTCAGTTGGAACAGCCACGACTTCTTGCTTGACAGCATGAACATTGTTTCCATAAAAGATATTAGTACTGATTGGAAAAGTCACTGTACGTTCTGTACAATCGAATACTAAGCCTTCGCCTTTCCCAACAGTCACGTAAATGTTTGATAAAAAATCACGACTAGTTGCATGATATCTGCCATCAATAATGACATAATTTCCTAGCTGACCATAAAACAGAATTTCAACTTTTCCATCTACATAAGGCTGTGATGACCATGCTACATAGCCAATTATCGCTGAATTATCTGGCATTTTGTTATACAGATAAGGCTCGTATCCAGGTATTCCAGTTGTTAAATCAACATAGATATAGCCATTAGAATAGCCTTTATTATCTAGAACAAGTTCATAATTATCTGGAATTTTAGTAAGTTTATGATGATATGTTCTAAAAATCATACCTTTGCCAAAATTTAAAGTTTTGGTAGTTGTTGTATATGTTGCTGGTGTATTACCTGGATATAACATAATTGGTTTGGCTTGTTCGGTAAGATATGTTGGTAAAATAGAATCATTAGCAATACCTACGCTTTGATAAACTCCTGCATCTACCCAAGCTTGGTTTGAGTATATCCATTTATGTCCTGTGTCGACTGTAATAAAAATTCCAGTTTTACCATTAGGATATTTAGATTTAAGAGTTTCTACATTATCAAATGCTTCTGGATCTAAACTTATTTGTGATAACTTTCTTTCTATTTCGTCCTTATCAGCTTTATTTGAAATTTTTTCATCTTGATTATTTAATCTACTTTCAATCTCAACTTTGTCAGCCTTATTTGAAATCATTTTGTCTTGAGACAAGTCTTTTTCAGTCAATCTATTATAGTTAGCATTCGCATTAGTTGTTGTTTCTGCAGCATTGATTTTTATATCTTGATTATTGAGCCTATCGTTTAAATTACTGAATCTACTACGTGCTGTAATAACTTCATTGTTTATTGCATTAGCTTTAGCGATAGAATCATTTGCTGTTTGCTTAGCTTGTTCTGCACTTTCTTTAATATCACTAAAATTATCAACTGCTTTGACTTGATTAATTAATTCATCAATTAAATTTTGAGCTTTATCCTTATATTTATTGTGAATTTCTTCCAATTTACTGTCATATCCAATTTGATCTACATCAGCATTAAATTTAGCTATACCATTTTCTAAAACCGTTAAACTGATATTAATTGTTGATTGGATATAATTACTATTAACATTTTCAATAACAAACATTGTTTTAGCTGAATCAAAAGTACCAGCCTTTTTAAATACATTTGGTGGAAATCTGAAAGTTACATCACCATTTCCAACATTATCTCCAGTTTCAATTTTATCGATCATACCATCAATGTTAATATATCCCATATTTTCGTCTGCAGAAATGAAATACATTTTATATCCAGTCATGTTGAACGGTTTACTATCACACTGAATATGAAATGATATTTTTACTAAATCATCATTAACTCTTGGATTTAATACATTTGATAAATCGAATACTGTAGTTTTAGGTTTAGCTAAATCTAAAATAGTTCTTGTCATTTAATTACACCTTCCTAATTACTTTCTGGATTATTAAACTGTGCTGAACTCCAACCATTCCATACAGTTGTAGGACTCCCAACTTTACTTCTAACAAATAATCTAAAACCACCAAAATTAATGAACATTTGATAAATTGTATCTCCATAAGCAAAAACTAACAGTGTCCCCCAATATCCACCACCGTTTCCGTTATTGGTTCCAGGGACATGTAAACCAGCTTGAGCCTTATGCACCCAAACAGGGTAATACCCAGTTTTATCAGCTGAATTCCAATTCGTATCATCATTTATGTCGCCTTTGTATTGAAATACATTATCAGGATTTAATAAATCAGATCTATTTGCTTTGTCGCTAAATTGTACTCCGTCAACAGTCAATCCGTTAGATACATTCAAGCCACCCAACATAGATGTTAGTTTGCTAAAACTATTACTACCTGTAAAACTGTTAGCACCATTTTTAGTTGCACTCATTCCATCATTAATAGTCTGAGTATTGATATCTAAAGCTTTAGCCATCGTATTATATGAATTCTCTAAGCCTTTAGACAATGCATTTATTGATGCCAATCTATCATTAACTTCAGTTTCAATTGAATTTAACTTATCTAAAATCTCTTTACGCTTAGCTTCTAGTTCGCTATCATAATTATCAGAATTAATTGTTAATGATAAATTGCCTTCATTTTCAAAATACATTGTATTAGTTGATACTGCGGTTCCTTGATTGTTTGAAATAACTAAATACAGTAACACTGTTCCCATTGCTGTAAATGTTTGTCTTGGAAATGATACTTCAACTATTCCAACTTGTGGACGTACGATATTAAAACAATCACTAGCCACAACAGTCTTTCCATCTGGTTTTTGTGCATGAATTGTAATCGTGCAATTAGTTAAATTTTTAGGAGCATCATTTTCATAAAATTGGAATTTCTTCAAAGACATGGAATCGTTTTGTCTACCATTAAAGTAAGCACTTAAATTCAAATACGTTTGTCTATATGGTTTATCAATGTCAATTCTAATAATTCCATCTGCTTCAATTAATTCAGCAGTTTTGTATCCATCTGGTAAGATGCTTTCTATTGCCATTAAATTCCACCTCCATAAGTATTTTTAAACAAATTAAAAGCAGTTAAAATTTCATCTAACCGCTTATATAATTTGTTATATTCATCTTTATTTATATCTAAATCGAAATTGAACTCAATTGAAAAATCATAAGGTATTGGATGACCTTTTTCATCAAGTTCTCGACTTCTATAACTACTATGATTTAATTTACTTTCTAAACAGCTCGATTTCTGCTGAAATGTCTGTATTAAATCACATAATTCATTATAGAAATCTCTATTTACTATCGACGGAAAATCTAGATTAACGCTTATCTCATAATCGTTCTTCAAGAACAAATAATCATCTATCCAGTTGCAGAAATTATTAAAAGTTTCTACATACGTCTTAAAATTATCAACTAAAACTGATTTAAAATTCTCTAGATTACCATCCCACGTTTTCATCACTATCACCTAACTTTCTTTCTATCTCATCTAACCTATCATTAATCTTGTTTTGAAAGTCTGTCATATTCTTTTGATGTACACTTAAAAACTCATGTATATCACCATTCCAACTAAGCGCTAAATATCAACTCCTTAAACTTCTCGCTTGGCTCTGTACTCATATCTACATTGCCAGATATTCCTTTAACACTACCTTTACTTGTGAATTGCCATAAGTCATAAGGATGTGTAGGACGTACACTATTAGCCAATGTTCCGTCGTTTTGTCCGTAACTTGGTATCCAGATTGCTCCAGGACGTGCTACATTCAGATTGAATTTATCGTACAAATGATTAGCAATATACAGAACTATCTTATTATCTGGTACACCTAAAGCATTGAGTTGTGACATATAAGCCTCAACTCCCGCTCTCATCTGAGTAACATCTCCACTCATCTCAATGCTTTCAACATCAATCGCATAAAAAATAGGCTGTTGCTTACCTGCGACAACCTTTTGTGTACGATTATAGAAATCTCTAGCTTCTTGTTGAGCGTCTGACGTAGATGTAGCAGCAAAATATGCATATACTGCATACTTTCCGCCAGCTGAAATACATTTCTGTAAGTTTTCCATGTACTTTAAATCTTGGTGAGCTGAGCCATGTTGAACTCGAATAATACTCAAAGTAATATCATCAGCTATCACGCTAGGCCAATCAATTACACCTTGCCACTCTGAAACATCAATAATCTTGCCAATATGTTGTGGTTTAGGTGTATCTGGATTTGTTGGAGTATTGTTGTTGAGTTTATCGTCAATGTATTTCTTCAATGTTTCTTCTAATTCTTGCGTATTTCCACCATTTAGTTTTGAAATAGTTTTAGTAACGCTAGTACTAATTTCATTCATTTTTTGAAGGATATTAGTGTTATTTCTAAGAATAGAATAAGGTAAATTATTTAATGTTAGTTGCGTTTGCTGCGTTGGATCAAATGGATACCATGTAAATCCAACTATCATTACCTCTGTAACTAATTTAACTGTCTTTACTTCTAATCTTCTAATTTCCCCTATATCTGGTTTTATATTACTCGATTCGTTAGCAGTACCAGATATTAATGGTTCTAGTTGAAATTTACTTCTAACATATGCCTCCATTGCATTTTTATCATGGAATCTATCATCCGACATATCTGCTGCTGGATGTTCTCCCCATTTTGCAATAGAGTCTTTATCTTCAACCATAAAATCATCAAAATACTTTTCTGTATGAGTTTCTTCTTCTGTTTCAGTATGAGTAGTAGGACCTGTACCACCACTTTTAATTAAGTCTAACGGATTCAACCAAGTTCCATCATTAGTAAAAGATTTCCCAACTGCAACATTGAAGTCTTGACGTGTTACCCCAACATGTAAATGATCTGTATCACGATAACCTATTACATCGCCCGTTTTTATAGTATCTCCTACATTAACTGTTATTTTCCCTGCACTTGAAAAAGCTTCTTGATAAACAACATTGTATCCACCACCAGAAATGACAACATAGTTACCCAAACCACCCATGTAAGATTTTATTGTTACTTTCCCACTATGGATAGCGTGAACAGCACTACCAGGATGATCTACTGATCCAAAATCTAAACCGTCATGGAATCCATTAGGTCTAAATCCACCACCTGCATTAACACCGAATAATTGACCTCCCATAAAGTTTCCTTCCCCTACATCCGGGAAAGGCCAACCCCAACTATCACCATTGCTATCCGTCACAGTAATTTCTTTGGTAGTTGTAACCTCGTGTTCGGTTCCTATTGCTCTAATTTTATTAATAATCCCAGTTGAATCAATATTTAATTGAATTTCACTTGTGTTATACAAGTAGTCCAATCTTTTACCTTTGTTCTGATAAAAATCTTTTTTATTATAAATCCTTATATTCCGATTATCTGGATAAAAAATAGCATTTTCCCAAGTGGATAAAATCTTAGATATCATATCCTTACCATTAGTATTACCTAAATCAGTTATCTGTTGCTTATCAAAGTTACCGATAACTTGATATGAAAAACCATTTTTATTTCTATCAAGATAAAATGCTAATACATCGTTAACCGTATATGTTTTTTCGCCACTATTGACTTCATATTTCCAAAAATTAGCCAATTCATTCGATACATGTGTTGCAGTTATTTGTATAGTTGATACTCCTGCAGCATAATCTACTGCAAGTGTCTTGATAACATACTCTTGACCGTCAAAAAATACACTTGCTTCTACCGCAATCACCTTAAATAAGTCTGAACCATCATCATACACTGTAAAAGATAGTTGATTAGTGTCGTTTTCAGCCCACTGAATGTTAAAACTATTCCATAAGATATTATTTAGAATAAAAACCTTATCTTGATTCCGAGGTTTAAATTTAACTATTCTTTCATTCAACTACTTCCACCACCTTTAGAATGTATAAATGAATGGAAATGAAAATGTTATATCCGCTACTTTATCAAGTGTTATTTCGTTCCAACCCTTTTCTAACTTGATATACCCAAAATCAGTTTCCATTGAGTCATAATTATTATTTTTATAAGTATTAATACCATCTAAAACTACCATATCATTAATATTTAATGTCCCTTTGAATGCCCAACTTGTGCCATTAGTTGTATTTCTAACTGTTAATCCACCATTTACAGATTTAATTGTTATTTTTAAATCATGCTTCTGGAAATATGGATCTACTGCAATATCACTAGCATTGAATACTTTAAAACTCGTTTGATTATTAAAATGGTAATTTAAATTAGGCACATTAGCTAAATTTAATCCATATCCCCAACCGTTAGTTTGAGAGATTTGATCTGACTTTAAGTAGCTATATTTCATACCACTAGGATTTTCAAATGCTACTGTGAAAGTCGCCCAATTTGATCCTTCTTCATCTGGAGTTATAGCAAATGGTGCTGTTCTAACGTATCTAACTATTTGTTTATCAATATCAGTTCTAATTCTAAATAATTCTTTTTGCATAAAAGTTTGCATTATATCATGCTTAGCTAATAAGTAATCTTGCCATGTTGAAAACCACAATAAAAATGTACAATTTACCGTTGTAGGTTGGTAAGTTGTATAATTCCATGTTTCTCCATCCTGCATAACGTTATTTTGGTATACATTTGCAATGGATGGATTTTCATCTAGTTTTAACAAGGTTAAGTTAGAAGTAATATCTTTTAAGCTAAATTCTGGGCTATTTCCATATTTAATATAAAAATCATTATCCATTAATACACCTCCTAATAACCTTGATAATCAGCTAATCTTTGATCTAGTGCCTGTTGTTGATATTGTTTTGTCTTATCAAATCCACTCTCTCGAATAGCCTTGATTTGCTGACTGTTTAATCCTAATAATTGACTGAACATCGCTAATAACGAATCAAATTTATCATTTAATTCTTTTATATCCCTATTATCACGACTTACTGGATGTCCTGGATCTTGTTTAGTAAATTCAGAAGTCAATTCATGCATAAGTTGCCAAGCTCTAGGACGCTTAACTGGATCAGTTGGAATAATATATTCAGGCTTATTATTTTCGGCAACTTCGATTAATTGGTTAGTATCAATTCTTCCGCCATAAGCCATCATCCTATGTCCAGAAGGTCCCCAACCTCTCTTTACTCCGATTGGTGGGAAGTCATTTCTCCAATTACTATCATTTAAAACTGCCATAATTTGATCTAAGGCAGAATGAATATTAGCATGTCCTGGAACTGCCCAACTTCTCCAAGTACCAAGTTTATATTGGAATAATCCAATTGGTAAACCTGTTCCGTCATGATCGTCATAACCACCATTTTGAGCAGGATCTACACCAGATTCAGTTGATGCTTGATAATACAAATGCTCTATATCACGTTCACTAAGTTTTTGATGCATTAATCTAGCAGCGTGTTTAGCTATCTTGGCAAATTCAGATTTAGCCATTCTACCAGCAGGACTATTTCCATCGCCACCAGCTCCAAAATCTTCAAACAATTTCTTTACCCAATCAACTGCTAAACTCGCTAATTTATTAGGAAAGTTAGTAATAATATCGCCAGCTAATCCTTTAGCTGATAAATTACCAATATGTTTCTCAAAAACTTCTTTTAAAAATTCAGCTGGTTTCTTCAAAATGTCTTCTGCTTCATCAACTAAATCAACAGCACTATTCCAGACACCTTTAAAGAACTTACCAATACCATTAGCATATGCTGGAATACCTAACATTGTGGTTAATTTATAAGTATCTTCACCATTTAAGACACTTGAGCCTTTAGGTAAAGGCACCACCATATTACGTTGTTTAGGGAAAATACCCACCTTTCCATTAGGCAATCTAAACATTTCACGATAATGTTCACCTACACCGTCATTAACTAAAGCTAAGCCACCTTGATGTGTTCCGTTTGAACCTTGTACATCAGCTGTACCTTTAGCATAAGATACTGTTGGAATTGCCCAACTAGCATTTATTTGTGGAGCGCCAACTTTATCGAGAACCCAGTTAATGCCTTTCTTTAAACCACCTAACATATCATTAAATGGTTTAACCACACCGTTTACCAAATCTACAGCTTTATGTTTAACACCTTTAACTGCTGAACCAACAATATCTTTTAGTTGTCCAAATTTATCAGTAAAAGTATTTACCATATCACCTAATCTGCCACCAGTTTTATCATTCAACCAATCATACATATCCTTGAATATATTTTTAGTAAACTTACGAATATTTTTAGCGGTATCGTTAATATCACCGCCTAATTTATCCCAATGTCCACTGGTAAAATCTTTCCAAATATTAGTGTAGGATTGGATAGCATCATAACCTGATTTAAACTGTTTAGGATTCTCTTTAGCCATTTTTTTAGCGACATTAAGCGTTGTATTATTAAGATTATTCCATGATTTTACAATCTTATCTTTACCATTATCAGCATTTTTCTTTAAACTATTCCAGCCATTGCTAAACTTCTTCTTAGTATCTTTCCACATATTATTGGCAGATTTAGCAACATCTTTATTAAACTTATTCCAACTCTTTTGAGTGTTCTTGATACTTTTGTTAGTTGTATCTTTAATTGATTTCCAACCTTTGCTGAAGAATCCTGTAATGTTCTTCCATACTTTAGATATCTCTTTAGGTAAGTTTTTAAAGAACTTGACTATATTATTAAATGCTTTTTTAGCATCTTTTACCAAACCATCAACAAACTTCTTAAATTTTTTGTTGTGTTTGTATAGTTCATAAAATGCAACACCTAAAGCAGTAATCGCTAAAATTGCAATACCAAATGGATTAGATAGAAATACTGCTTTAAATCCTAATGCTAGTTTCTTTGCTGCAGACAACATACCGTTGAATGTAACCTTAACAGCTTTCCCTGTAACTGCTGCTGCTTTGCTAAGTCCACTCAAAGCTACCTTTGCTACTTTAGTTGAAATCTTAGCAGTCCATTTTAAAGCCTTATCTAGCTTAGTAGCTCTGGCAAATGTGGCTAAACCTTGCAAATCTTTCTTAGCCTTACTAATACCTTTTATTGCTAAATGTGCAATTAACGCTCCAGTTAATGCTTTACCAAAAGCTTTAATAACACCAATATGTTCAGCCATTATTTTAACTAAACCAATTACACCACTTGCAATAGCTCCTATCAGCTTACTTATATCCTTTAATCCTTGTTTACCTTCTTTAGAATTAAAAAACTTAGCCATTTCTACCGATGCATCTCTCATTGCTGGTAATAAAGCTGTACCCAGCTCCATTTTAGCCGCTTCACTAGCTTCTTTAAACTGAGCCATTTGTTTTTTTACAGTTCCTTGGTTCTTTTGTGCTAACTCTTGTATATACCCTTGTCCTTTATAAGACTCCTGAACTTTTTTGTTCAACTTTTCTAATTCTTCAGCATTATTAGCTAAGATAGATGCTGACGCTTGCCCAGTCGTGCCAAATAAGGTATTAAATAACACACCTTTTTGAGTCTTACTCATATTTTTAGTATGACTATTTAATATTTCAAAAATATCAGATATAGACTTCATCTTGCCTGATTTATCTGTAAAATCTTGAACTGATAATCCAATACCTTGTAATGACTTTTTAGCTTCGTCAGTAGGTTTAATTAAACTATTCAATACTTGTCTTAATCCTGTACCAGCTTTATCTGCTTCCAAACCATTGTTAGATAAAATACCGATTGCAGATGCTGTTTCGCCTACTTCGTAACCAAGTGTTTTAGCTGACGGTCCCACATATTCCATTGCCACACCTAATGAATTAAAATCAGTAGCAGTCATATCAGCAGCATAAGCCATTTCATTAACGGCTTTTTTAGTATTCTCTGCCATTTTCTTTGTTCCGTCTACTTTCATTCCAAAGGCTTCTAATACAGCTGTAGAATTATGAACAACATCATTAAAATCTTCTCCTGATGCCACACTAGCTTGTAGCATAGTTTTCATTGAACCGAGTGCTTGTGAAGATGAATAACCACGTTTTACTAACTCTTGATAACCATCAGCAATCTTTTGTTGACTAACACCATACTGTACAGACATTTCTTTACCTTCTGCCTGCATTTTAGCAACATTCTTAGTTGCTTCTGCAGCTTTTTCACCACCAGTGGTTAGTAAGTTAAACGTCTTGACATAAGCATTTTGTAAATCACTAGCTTTTTGAGCTCCGTCAACAGCTGCAGCACCAATACCATGAATAATTGGAGTAAAACCAGATAAGAATGTAGATGCTTTTAAGGTAAAATCAACCATTTTATTCTTGCTAGTTTTCAAACCTTGCATTACTTTTTCATTAGCTACTACTATCCTATTAAATCCCTTAGGATTCAACCTATCCATTTCATCTTGAAGTTTCTTGGTTTCTGACTTAGCTTTAGCTATTGCTGTTGCAGTTTCATTTAATCTGATTTGTTGCTTCTTATAGGCATCACTAGCCTTAGTAGTTTTCACAGTAGTTTCATTAGTTTTATCAATTAGTGCATTTAATTCTTCTTTTTGTTTCTTATACTGCTTATTCAAGTTTTCTAACGAATCTTCAAGCCCCTTTTGTTGAGCTTTTTTAGCTTCTAACTCTTTGCCTTCTGCTCTAAGTCTTTCAACATAACTCTTAGATAAAACTTGTGTAGTTCTATAGCTTTTCTGTAAATCAGCTAAACCATTATTATAGTAATTCATTGATGTCTTGGCTTTAGCTTGTTGTGCTTCGTAACTAGCTAATTGACGTGTAGCAGTCTGAATATCTTTCTCTAACTTTAACCAAGTATTAGCTTGATCTTTATTAGTTCTATCAAGTCCTTCTTGCCTATTTTTTAATTCATCAATCTTTTGCTTTTGAAGTTCAATAACATTACTAATACCTTCATATCTTGATTTTAAGGCATTTAAACTATCTCCAGCTGTTCGATATGCCATTTCGTTAGCTTTCCATGAATTAGTTAAAGCTGAAATACCATTCCTAAAGGCTGAAATACTTTTAGCAGCCTGGACTGTATCTACAGTAATTTTAGTAGCCATTTCATTTTGAACTTTCACTTAAATTTAACCTCCTTTCTTCCAAAATAAAAAAGCCAACTTTTTCAGTTGACTTTTATTAATACTTTAATTCACTTTAATCCATGGTACTTTTTCCATTCATCAGAACCACCACCAAAGAATGAAAAGATGAGATAAATAATAATCCAAATATAAATATGTTTCCACATCCAGTCCCAGAAGAACACTGTGCCAATAATTATAGCTAGTGTTATTGAAATAATTAGTATCCACCAAAAGCGATCATTTATCTTTAACCAATTAAATACTTTCTTCATCTATCTCACCTCCGGAACTTTCTTGCACAAATATTATACCATATTTTTACTTTCCTCGTAAGTGCCTTAACGCTTCTCTTGGCGTAACTGGTCTATCTTCCTTAGCCTTAGCAGACATTACTTCAACTAACGTTTCAAATTCTTCTTCATCGCTAACAGATATTGCTATACCAGATTCCAACATCAATTTCTGTTGTAGGTATAGCAAGTCTTGATATTCATTTTGAGTATCAATTAAAGTATCTGCTAAGCGTCTAATTCTTTTTTTGGATCTTTGTCCTTTTTAACTTCTGAATTCATCATCGCTTTAATATTTTCTTCGGATTGACCTTTAATTCGCATAATTACATAGTTGATATAATTACCTAATTCTTCAAAAGTTAAGTTATCTTCAGCAAGATCACGTTCTTTATTAGACAAATTTAAAGCTTTTTGTAAGAAATCAAAAGCACTGTCAGCAAATTCAATTTCCATGTTATTCATTTTAATTGCATTGTTAACAAAATCTTCATTGCTGATATCTCTTTCTTTTAGTAATTCAGTTCTATCCTGTTCAATTCCTAGCTTTAACAGTTTATTCATCATCATATCAGCTAATTTGATCTTCTTAACTGTTACTTTAACAAAAACCGGTTTCTTTAATCCAAGTTTTTTTGTATTAATTTTAACCATAATAAATAATCCTCCAACGTTTCACATTTCTCGTCTCTGTTTATCTAATTAATGTAATCCAGAACCACCATCAACTGCTACGCTACCTGTTTTTGTTCCGCCAGGGATTTTAAGGCTTGCAACACCGTCAAAGCCACCAAAAACTTCTTTGAACATCGCGTTAATATCAAATCCTGCTTCATCATCAGCCCAAACCTTATAAGGTTGTGTTACTCCTTTATCGTCAACAAAAGTTGTATCTTTAATTGGAGCTAAAGCTTGATAGGTCAAAGTAGTATCAGCTTCTGTAATATTGTTATTATCAGTACCATGGTTTTGTGCTGCTTGAGTTAATTCACCATTTGCAAAGCCTTCATAAATTCTTGTTCCGTCCATATCTTCAGAACAAATTAACAATGCCACATTAGGCTTAGAACCAGATGTAAGCACGTAACCACCTTTACCATCAGATACATATCCTTTTAGGCGGTTTAATAAATCTTTTTTGATATCTAACATAGTTAATGCAACTTGTGGTTGTTGCTTACCGTGTGTGATACGCTTAGCTTTATTATTTGCCCATTTAATCGTACCATTTTGTTCTAAACCAGTAATATTAGCAGTTGTTGCACCTTCTCCATCGCCATCAACTACTTCAACTCCTAGTTCACTAACACCTTTTTTAGCATCCTTGATAATATCGCCATTATCGTCAACGATACCAAATGCTGCGTATAAAATACCATGAGTTGTTGCTCCTGCCATTCTATATACCTTCTTTCACTTTTAAAATTTTTGAAAAATAAAAAACCTTAGTCCATTGTTTAGTGTCTGGGTCCTTAATTCGATTCCTTGAAGTGTCAATCTCCCAATCATCATTATTGAATAATTTGGCTAATTCTATTTCATGATTTTGGAAATCATCGCCACTTAACTTATAGAAAATCTGAACTTCAACCCCTACTTGCCAATACTTGATCTTCATATTGGCGTAAAGACTAGGTTCATTTAAATATTCAGTAATTAATACTGTATTTTTATTTGTACTTACTTCCACATTACTTGGAATAGAACCAGAGTATAACTCATCTATCCAAGTAATATCCTTCATCAATTTTTTTGCTATCGTGGTTGGTGTTTCCACTACTTACCACCTCGCATTATTTTGTCATATTCAGCCTTATTAGCTAGTAAAACTTCTTTTTTAGATTCATTGACAGCATTATCTACAAAGTGTGTAGCTGGCATTTTAACTGTTCCATCATTTAAAAATCTAGCAATATAAGCCTTTTTACCAAAACCAACTGTTGAGCTGCCGTCTTCTTGACCGTCAACATTAGTATCTTGTGACATAACATATTCTTTTAAATGCTTTTCTTTCTTGTGATTTAACTTAGAAACTGGTGTATTTTTTCGTAAATTCTCTTCTAGTACTTTAGCTCCCGCTTGAGTGATTTTCTTTTTTTGCTCCATATTAGGAACAAGTTTATTCAAACTCTTACTAAAGTCTTGTAGTAATTTTTCAAAATCATTAGCCACGCTTGCCAGCTCCTTTCTTTTTCCTAATAACTACATAGTCATAAGCCATATAGTTATTAGTATCATCAGGAGAGATAGACACTACTTCATAAGTTTCATTTTTATATTTAGCTAATGTAGCTTCCTGAACTTTATCATTGTGTCTGATTGCCACAGTTAGAGTATCATCAAGCCCTAAGCCTGTTAATTGAAACTGTTGAGACATAGTCCGTCTTTGTGGAGCACACCAACACTCAAATAGTCTAACTGGCTTTTCAACTGTATCTCCAGTTAAATCATCAGCTACAAAACTAACAGTCTGGAACTTGATACGCTGATTAAATGAAGAATGTAATAACTTCTTAGGCATCACTATCACCTTCTTCGTATAACGCTAATTTCCCACGTAATTGTGAGATTATCGCATTTAAAGTTAGATTAATCGGATAAGTCATTACATCCTGTAAAGCCACTCTGTAATCATAATAAGCACCAGCCAAAGCTAAAATTGCTATTTTTTGAATTGCAATAACATCTTCTTGTTGCCAAAATTCATCATCGCCACCTACTGCAGTTTTAATATAAACTTCAGCAGCATTAATATATGAATTTAGTAATCTATCGTCATCATCGCCATCAATTCTAAGAGATAACTTCAGATCATCAAGTAATATTTCCTTATCCATCTAAATCACCTCTAAGCTTTAGGTGTGCCTGCTAAATTAGCTTCTTGATCTTTAATAGTTTTGAATGAACCAGCTACCCAAGCTTCACTATCAGTTGCTACTACGTCAAAACGATCAATTACACGAACCTTAGTTAAATCTTTTTCAAACGCTCCTCCACCAATGTTAGTAGATAATAGAGACATATTTTCACGATCAAACAATGTTACTGCTTGTTTTAGATCACCATAGTATAATGGATGATTTCCAGAATTATCTGGTAACCAACGATCAGCAATTTCAATTACTCGCTTACCTTTAATGATGTATTGATCTGGTTGTTTAGGATCTGGTTGTAATAAGTAACGTCCCATTGCATCCTTAACTTTAGCTAAAGTATTCAAACCAGATGTATTAGTCATCAAGAATGACGTTGTTTTAATTGCAGGATCTACCCCTGTATTAATTAAATCGATAATACCGTCAAAATCTGCAATAGTTGGTTTCTTAGGTGCCTTATTCATTACATCAATAATTGCCTTGTTGCGTGTAACTACTACCTTTTTAGCAATCCATGCAGATAACCAAGCTAAGATATTTTCTGCAGTATCTTTCAATAAAGTATTTGTGACAGTAGTAATACCTGCATAACGTTTAATTGCGAACTTGATTAATGTTAGTTTTGGATCATCATTATCACCAATTGCTGCAGTTTCATCATCTAGATTAGCTAATGGTGTAACATCAGTCCATTTTTCAAACACACGAGAACCACTTGGCATAGATACAGATTCACGATTTACGTATTGTTCTAATGAATCATAACGGCGTACTAATTGATGAATAGCTGTTTGAATATCTTCAGGAATTGTTAGGCCAGCATTATTACCACTATCATCTTTAGAAGATGTAACCATCGCTAGTACTTTAGGATCGTTATTCATCATACCAATAAAATCTTTAACGAATTTTGCTTTTAAATCTTTTTCATTATCATTCAATGGTTCTTTTGCACTATCTGGCATGTTATAAACTTGTTCAGCTCGTGCAGCATCTAATTGTTCTTTCAAATTATCACGACGTGCCACTTCTTTATCACGTTGAGCTTTCAAGTTAGCAAATTTTTCTTCATCATAATTATCATCAATTAAAGCAGCATTAATTTGCATATTTAAATCTGCTACTTTTTGCCCAGATTCAATCCAAGCATTATTAAGTTCATTAATATTCATGTTTTACTTCCTTCTTTCCATTAAAATAGCCAGTTTCTTATCCTTTAAACTTGGATTTTCAAACTGGCTTGTTGTTTTATTTTGTTGTTTATCTGCCTTTAAAATTAAATTCATTAACTTATTAATAGCTGATTTACTAGGTATATCTTCCATAGAATTCATAACTGGTTCATCATCTTCTTCATTAACGAACATAATTTCATCAGCAAAACCTTTGTCTACTGCATCTTGAGCAGTCAACCATGTTTCATTTGACATCATTTGTAAAAGGTCAGATTGTTTCATGCCTGTTTTTAACTCATAAGCACTGGCAATTGACTTATCAATTCCACTTAGAACACCTGCCTCATGACCTAAATCATCAGCATTTCCATCTACACGAGTCCACGCTTTATGTATCATGATTTGAGCTGTTGGTGCAATTGATACTGTATCTCCTGCCATTGCAATTACTGATGCAGCGGATGCAGCTAACCCTGTAACATTAACTTTTACATTAGATTTATTATTCTTTAACATACTATAAATTTCAGAGGCAACAAATACATCGCCACCATTCGATGCAATATCAACAACAATATCGTCATCACCTTCAGCAACTTCTTCATCTAAAATTGCTGATACTTTTTTAGGGCTTGTACAAGTCATGCCAAAATAGTCATAAAACATAGCAGTATTATCATCAACAATTGCTCCTTTAATTGGTATCTTCCGCATCGCCATCACCTCCTTTCGATTTTAATATTGCAGGTTCTGGTAAAGGCAAGTCTTTAGGTAAATAACCTGTTTCTTGAAGTAAGTACCTAGCCTGATTGTGTGACAACATACCATTTTTGGTTAAGCCTGATAACGTTTGAGCATAACCATCTTGTAATGGATCAATTGCTGGTCTAATGTTATATCTAATATCTGAATTCAATTTATTATCAAGTTCTGATACGATTGATTCCATATATCTAGATAAAGCATTAGCATACATTCCTTTTATCTGGTCTAAAGATGACTGTTGGTCTCCTTGACCGTTTAAATAAGAATTGGGAATACCATACACTTTAGCGATTTGATTACCAGTCCAATCAGCTTGTGCTAATAATTTAGCAATATCTGATTTTATTTCTAAAGGTGAATATTCTTCTAAATCATCGATTACAACTGGTCCATTATTTGCACTTTGAACTTGTCTCATAAATTGTTTAGAACGTAATGCCTTTAATTTCCAATCTATGGTACCTTCTTTTTTAATTTTTAAAATACCAGGTGCCATAATTGCTTGACTTAATGCAGCTCTAGTTAATTTATTAGAATCATTTTTGATATTAAGTTCGTTAGATAAGGCAGATAAAGGACTAATACCTGTCATACCACCATTTTTTGAAAGTAGTCTAAAATGTAAAACGTCATTTTGTGGGACGTTCATTTTTACTCCGATTTTTGGTTCATCAAAGGTAATATTGTAAATTAATCCTGAACCATCATCTAATAGATATGCACTAACCTGTGAAGGTCTTAAATATTCCCAATGATGATCTATACCGTTAATATTTCGCCAACGGTATATAAAAGCTTCTCCACCCAACAACAGTTGAGCAAATATTGCTTGCCAAAAAGCATGTTTATTTGACGTCAAAGTTGGATTATCAATTATTCCTTGATATCTAGTCTTACTACTGATAATTTGTGAAGATGCTAAGTCTCCAGATAATTGAAAAATTGCTGAATATATATCTGAATTCTTTAAGGCTTCTTTAGCGCTGATATAAGTATCACTATCTTTACCAGTTAGAACATTAAAAACTTCTTCATCACCAAAACCAAATGGAACACTCATTGTTGACGTTTTTAAAGCATTATTAATATTAAATATTGGCATTAACTATCACCTCGCTTTCGTTCAGAGATGACTTCAACTAGCCAACCTAAGACAAATAATATTAAGGATATTACAAACCAACCTAGTGTAACGTTGATTCTAAAGGCTGTATAATCTAATACAACCATTGCTGAAATAAACAATAAAACGTCTGAAAGTTGCCATAAATATCCTATAATTCGTCTAAAAATCATCAAAATCACCTCCTAATAATCCAGATTCATCACTCATATACCAATCTTCAACTTGCTTAGTTGTCATTAATTCAACTTGTTTTGATTTATCATTAGCTATTCCAAAGTCTTCAAAATGGTACATTGCTTGATACATCGCATCAATAATTGCATCCACTACGTCAATTTTTAGCGTTGCTTTAGCCTTATCTACTTGAATACCGATTTTATCTTCATAAATCTGTGCGTTCATTAATGCTTTTTCCATGATTTTATCGTCAGGACGTGTAATTGTTCCTTCAATAAAGCATTTCTGCAAAAATTTTGTAGGATCTTTTAGCTCTGATGTCCGTTGCCTAATACCTTGCAATGGATAATCAGTATTTAACTCAAGTTGCTTTATTGTAGTAGTTGCTCCCCAATCATCATAGCCAAAGAATATAACATTAAGATCATTATCATGTATGTAGTTTAATAACCAATGATAAACTTGTTCTTCATTAATCAAACCTTGTGGATGACTGGTAATAGTACAATAACCTTGCTTAGCTAATTCACGATAATTTATACCATCTTGTTTTTCTTTAGCCTCAATTGAACCAGCGTGTTGCCAAGGAATAAATGAATGTTGCTCAACTCTCCATTTAGGCACACCATGATTTGCTGAATAAGGATATACAAATGCTATTGCAGTATTGTCAGAAAACATCGAATAGTCATAGCCGATATATACAGTCCTACCTTCAATATTGAAATTAGGCTGGATAGCTCGTTCTATATCATCTAACTTCAAAAAACTATTGGTTGCTTCTGCTAACCATAAATTTAAATTCTTATTTTGAAAGTCTGCTACATTACCAGATAACATATCTGCATCACGTTTATCTTGCAATCCTTCCATTAAAACTTGTTTTTGACTATCTAGATACAATAAAGGATTTGATTTATACCACGTTTCTGGCTTAAAAGTTTCATCTAAGCTATCTTGAGCCCAAATTAATCCTAAAAAGTTATCTGCATCACGCTTATAGTCTTGTTCCATTGCTTGCTGAATCATTTTTTGATCTTCATGAAATGGAACGCTAGGGTCTGGATAAGATGTTGATATCTGAATGAATTGATGATTAGGCACTTTAACTTGACCTGAAATAATCTTGCTAATCTTTTCTCTACTTTTTACTTCTCCAATTTCGTCAAAAATAGCTGTTGTAAAGTGAAAACTATCATATTGTCCTGATTCATGAGAGATAGCACGTAAAACGTTATTCTTTTCTTTCATAATCATCTGATCGCTTTGTGCTTTAAAATCAACAGTAGCAGCATAATCTTTAAACATATCCGTTTTAACGATGTACTTCATCATTGTTTTAATATAACCAAATATCTTATTAGTCTGTTTAAAGTTAATTGATGCCACTAGATAATCTTGATTAGACAATCCAAGACTTTCAATGAAGTAGGAGTAGCACATTAAAATTGCCATCAAGTAAGTTTTACCTTGTCCACGAGCAACAGATACCATCGCACGACTAAATCTTTTTCGCCCTTCTAAATTTCTCCAACCAAATAGCATACAGAAAATAAACTTTTGCCAATCCATTAATTCAGTTGGAGAATCTGTATCCACATTTGGACACATTGAGGCAAACAACAATAGTTTTTTAGCTTGTTTAACTGAATAACGATAAGGAAATTCCTTTGTATTCTGCCTTTGCAAATCTCTTAGGTGTCTAAAACAAGCTAGCTTTATTAGATATCCTGTTTCAATTTCTTCATTAAGTACTTTAAAAGCATATTTAGTACCTTCATCTTGATATTTCTTTCTAATATCTGAAAAATCGATACTATGATATGTTCCTAAAACATCATGAGTTTGAGTCAAATCTACTTCCACTAACTTTCACCTCCAAAAATCTTTGCTAATTTTTCAGTTGAATCTTCTTTTTCTTTGCTATCAACCAATTGCATCAATTCAGCTCGTGCTTTAGGAGATAAGCCCAGTTGACTACCAATACTGGTTATCTGTATACTAGCGTCTTTCATCGTTGCAACAGCTGGATTTTTACGATAACCAACAAAATCCTTACCTACTATCGAGCCACTAGCGTCTTGAAGTGATTTAAATATCTTAGTTTGAATACCGTTCTCTAAGACATCATCATAAGCTTGACGATAAATCTCATATTGCGAGCAGTACAATTCTACTAATGCAGTATCTATTCTTTTAACTCGCTCTGTACTTTCTAAAAAGGGCACGATTTTGCGCCAACATACCTTTGCTACCGTTCCTAAGTGCTTTGGCGGCGTACCGCTTAAACGCCCATCATTCTGCTGATAAAAGACTTTTTTAACCACTGGCTTACCTCCTTTCAATCTTGGTACCCCCCCTAGGTAAAAATTTCAGAAATTGCACTTTTTTATAAGATGATTCCTATGTGTGCGCTCTTCCTTGGCTCCTACTAGGGCGGGGGGATAAATTTAAATTTCCTTTTAATATAATTTCATCCGATTTGTTTAAAATACATCTACGGCTATTTTAGGGACGTTTTAGCAAGTCTATTCATTTTTAAAACAATCTCACTAATATTTGTAATTTTAGGTACTTGTTTCAACTTGTTATCCTTACCTGTGCCATAGTACCAACGTTCCCAATCTGTCTTGAGTCTATGACACTTTGAACAGATTGTAGCAAGATTACCAGTATCAGCTCTCAAGTCTGTGTCATATTCAATTGGTACAATATGATCTACTGTCTTAGCACTGGTAATCTTATTAATTACTTTGCAATACTGACACAAATAATAATCTCTATTCAATACCAACTGTCTTAAGTTTACCCACTGCTTACTACGATAGAAGTTATATTGTTCAGACTTATTACTGTTACGGTTACGTGTAACTGTATTGTAGCGATGCTGATATGACTTACTTCTTGACCTTGCCCACTTCTGTCTATTAGCTAGATACTCCGCTTCATAACTATAATGTTGCTGACAATAATGGTCTGGTAACTCCACCATTGCATGACAATCTTTATACCTACATCGTCTAACTCTTGGCATATCACCCACCACCTTTTAATTTAATCTTGCTAACATCCTTGCTGTACTTACGCTTATGTTTTACTGGATGTTTCTTGTAATGTTTTTCTAACTCTCGTAACATCTTCAGTTCTTCATAAGTCTATACCTTTCCAAAATCTTTACTATCTTTCATAATTTTCTCCAAATAAAAAGCCAGCCTGGATAGACTGACTTTAAAATATTATTTCTCTTTTATTCCAATTTTTTCAAGTTGTTTCTTCTTTTCTAATGGTGTTTTTTTGTGTATTTCCGTTTTTTCATCTTCATCAGCAAAAATTATTTTTAATAATAAAGACATAGATCTATAAGTACTCCCTGCAAAGTATCCTATTATTACAAACCAAACGTCAAAAAATACATTATTGAATTTCCAATCATAATTTTTAGTTACTTGCATTATTATTGATAACACTAAGACTATAAAAGCTGTAAGCAATGAATCATATAACTGAAATTTGAAGATCCCATTTAAATTTTGTTTTCTTATTTCTTTCATTAAATTTGTATTTTTCATAGTAATAATGATTCCATACATAGTGGTATAAAATCCTATGACTATAGAAGAAAAAGTAATTATCGACTCTAATACATTAGAATATCCACATACTTTATAAGTAAATCTATTAAATTTATCTATTACTAAAAATAATATTGCAATAATTACTGGATAAAATATGTTTATACAGTCACCAAGGGTCATATCATATTTTTTCATCAAAAATTCACCCGCTTATTTTTTCTAAATTATCATCAACAATTTTTTTATAGTTTTCATAGTTTGGCGAATATTTTACTATCATATCTTCTTCCACTTTTTCAGGATTTAAAAAGGCTTTTATCGGAATTTCATATTCTCTAACGCAAGATAATTTTTCATCTAGTAGCTCTATTAATTCTGAATGATTTCCATCTCCAGAAACAACAACTGCCCTTTTGAAAAGTTCCTTATTATTGACAATTTCCTTTACAGAATTATGAACTTCTTTAGTATCCAGTATAGAAGTTTTAGATCTTGTTGTTGAAATTTTAACTTCAACAAAAACACCATCATATCCTTGGGTAGAGTCAATTATATTTTGTATGCTACTCTTAAATCTATTTCTAAATGGTGTTACCAAATTAGCCGTTTTAAAAGAAAAACTGTTAATCTTATTTGTTTTCTTAATTCTCTTATAAGAATCTTTACGAATAATTGGACGAAATTCAATTTCTTCTTTTTCGTCGTCTTTTCTATTTTCATTCCAGAAATAATTAACATATTGTTGTAACGCTTTAACTGAAAGACTAAATATATTTTTTTGAAGCATTAATACATAATTTGTACTATCAAAAAGTGCAGAAACATCTTCAGCAATATACTCATCAGATTCTAGCTTTACATCCTGTAACTTAGGTAGATTAAGGTTAGCTACAGCAGGTGTTGTACCTCTTCTCATTCTCAAAAAGTGCAATATAGTTATTGGATTCTTCTCTGCATTAGAAACATAAATATTATTACAACGAATAATATCTCCATTATATCCTATATTTCTGTCATCCAATTTCTTTTTAGTTGTTTCCATCAATTCACACCAATCATCAAAATCAAATACTTTTTCTTGATTATTACTAACTTTCCAAACTTGATAAAAATCAAAACTAACTTTTTTCTTCTTATTTTCTTCAATCACTATTATTACCACCTTTATATTATTTCAGTTTCATTTTACCAAAAAAAAGATAGCTTAATCGCTATCTTTAATGAAATAATATTAGGTTAATAGTTTATATTTCTACCTTTGCTACAATACCATAATAATTCACTAAAGCACCGTTGCAATTCCGCTAACTTTCCGTTTGATTTCCGTTTTTCTTGATATATACATGTAAATTAGGACAATCTGGTTGTACTTCTAATCTGTCTGCAAATTCATTTAATGCATTAATTTTTAATTCTGCATATCGAGTTTTTTCATAATTCAATCTTTGCATTATCTGCCAATCATACATATCATCTAGATATTTAGCAATTAGTATTTGTTTATGAATTAAACGACAGTTATTTAAAGCTTTACTAACTCCAATTAAAATGTTCTTTGCTATGTATGATTTAGATTCAAAATGATTTACCAAAATCTCTTCACTACCATTTTTAAAACTAGGTGATTTAGGCATATCATCAATCACTGGCGAACGTAAAAATGACGGTACTTCGTTTGCCATTCGTAATAATTTATCTAAATCTTTGTTAAAAAAATTCCTAACATTTCTAGCCGTTTGGACTTCGTCGACTGGCTCAAAAAGTTCCATATAGTCCATTTCTACACTCTCCCTGTGGTATAATTATTTTAGTTGATTTAAGTGGCACGTTTCCAAGGGAGCGTGCTTTTTTATTAGTTATAGCTTCTAACCATATCGACCAATTGCTGTTCTTTACCTTTCCATTGGCGTTTAGTTTTTCGATAATCAAAATGACCTGGATACTTATTATTTGGGTTTGTTTCCTCTAGTCCTAATTCACGTTTTCTAACTATCCAAGTTAAACCTGTACTCACATCTCGAATTGACGCTGTATTCTCATAAACTCTAATAATCTCTACTTCTTTATGATTATTTTCAAAAATATCCTTAACATTAAAATAAACTTTTCCCATAGTGTTCTCCTAAAAATTATCATCATAAATGTTTGCTATAACAGACACCTTAACCTGTGTTTCTGCTTCTATGTGATTCTTTGCTCGCACAATCATATTTTTAACAGTGCTACCAGTGGTATACTCAACTAAATATAATTTCATATAATCAATCCTTTCTCATATTTATAACTAGCTAAAGCCTTGCTATGCTCTCAACACATACGACCATCTCAAATCATGTGGATGCAAGGCAGTGTTACAGCCATACACGAAGAATATAATGCACGGAGGATTTTACTCCTTCCAAAATTTATTTGTGACTGTAACTATTGTGTATTTAAAAGAAAGTCTGGTTTCGGTAGTAAATCTGCTAAGTTGCTACGTATGAATTAATGTGTACTTAATTAAGAGGGAGAATTCCACCTACCTTTTTAATAAGTTTTGTTGTTGTAGCTCATCAGCAAAATACCACCTATGACTTAGCATCCTGCGACAGATACTAAGCCTGATTCGATTCTTAAAATCGTGGCAAATCAATCTAACTCAATTCTGCTTATATGCTTCATAACAATACTTAAAATCTTTCCGATTTCTCTAAAATCTTCAAATTTAATATAATCTTCATCTTCAATTTCCCAGTTATTTTCATAGTATCTTTCAATAGATATAGTTTGTTGTTTATAGTAAAGGATCACTTTATCTAAAATTGTTTCATCAAACAATTTATCGTCATCATAACGGTCTTTACGATCAATAGCATCAATTCTCAAATCTCGACCGTAAATATCTGGGTATTTTCTGTTTAATTCTGTATACATATTTATAAAGTTCTCATTCATCACATATACCTCATTTCAGACCATTCTTGCACTGCGAAACCTAATTGCTCTCAATCAATTCAATTGCATCTTCAACACTTCTACACACTCCATATAAAACAGGTTTATCTTCAATGAATTTCTGAAATTTAATCTGATCTTCTCTAAGTTTTCCAGTTTCATTCTTCACCTCAATCAAAATCATCTTTCCATCACTATGTCTGAATCCTGTGATATCTGGCCAGCCTTTAGGTGCCAATTTAATTACTGTTCCAAATTTTGTTTGTACAGTTCCAGCGTTACTTCTAAACACAGTGCATCCGTGTCTAGCAACTGCAACCATAATATCGTTTTGAATTTTTTGTTCTAAAGTCAATCGTAAAATCCTTTCTCAAGGTTTACACTAAGTTTACACATAGGTTTACAGTACAAACATTGATGTATCAACATTTATAAGCAGGTTTACAGGTTTACACTAAATTTAAACTTTTTACAATTCCACCGTTATTTTTTCTCTTTGTCTCTTCTTTTATATAGAATATATATACTTTATATATAAATTAGTGTAGTAGTGTAAACTTATATATATAAAGCCCTGTATATCAACATTTTAAGGTTTACACTAAGTAGATTTTTAGTGTAAACCTAGTGACAACTAGTCTAAACCTTTTTGTATCCTCTCTTAGATATTCCATTTATTTTTTTATGAGCTGGCTCCCATTCTCTATGATTATCCATAATGTACTTAATCTTTTTGGCCAACTTTCGATTCTTGATTAAGTTCTCTTCTCCAAGCTCCTTAGCTATTTGAGATGATGTTATGAAAGCCCCTGGCCACCCTGCTAGTACTTCTTCTATTTGAGTTTCAGCTTCATCAATGTACATAAACGACTTTCTATTTTCTTCAAGCAGTTCATTTTCTTCGTCTGATAACATAAAATTAAAACCTTCCTTGTAGTAGTGAACACATTCACCCCAGAATTGTTTGATGATCTCTGGTGTTAAATCTGTAATAGGACTTTTAATCTGTCTGCGTTTGTTGGCCATGTTTGGCATGAATCTACGCTCCCCAGTTTTGTCCTTTAAATACGTTGATTCGTTAGTTGTTCTGGCAATGACAAAATTCTTAGGTCTTCTAACTGCACTTCTGCCATAAGGTGGTCTGTATTCCAATTCCTCAGATGAAATGAATTTCTTTAAAGTTTCAAAATCTGAATTGTTAGTAGCTGTCATTTCATCATCATTGACAATTAAAGCTCTTTGCATGTTCATATAACTATCTTTGTCTTTAAAGTCTGTAAACTGGTCTGTATACCAACCATTTGAAATTTTCTTTAAAAAAGTGGTCTTACCTACACCTTGACCACCAACTAAATCCAACACATAGTCAAATTTGGAATTAGGATTAAAAACTTTGGCTACAGCTCCCACAAAAAATATCTTGGTTTGTAGTGTTGTTACTTCACTGATTTCAACCCCTAAAAATTCTGGTAACAATAACGCTACACGTTGTTCTCCGTCCCATTCTTTTTCAGCTTCTTCTAAGTACTTTTTAACTGGGTTGTATGAGTTACTTTGAGCGTCGTTACTAACTGCCATCTGCAGTAGTCTTTCAGTAAACAAAACTCCATACTTATCTTCAATATATCTAAGAATACTTGAGATATAGTTATCCTCAACATATCCACATTTTATGTGTAGTTGTGGAATACTTTTTATAACTTCATCAGCAAACGAAAATTCGTTATATGCAAATGTTCCTTTAAGAATCTCATCTTGTTCTAAAATCAATCCTATATTACGCAAAGAGTTAGCTTTGATAGTTCCACTTTGCGTCATTGTGAATGGAATTGGCATCTTTACAACGTTTGTTGACTCTTGGTTCTCTGCTTTTTTGATTGTATCATCAACACTCATATCTATCCGCCTCCATTCTTAATTTCTCTATTTAAGATTGATTCAAACGTCCTATCTAGCTCCTTTTGTGGTAAAGGATCATTTGAATTTTCATTTGCTATATTCACTAACTTGTAAGCTAATCGTGGTTTAACTGATCTAAAAAATAATGCTCCACATAAAGCAGCCAAAGCTTTATTTCTTTGACCCTGATCACCTAGACCACTTGCTATTGTTTCTAATACATCTGTAGTTGAATTACGTTCTCTAGTTAAATTTAAATCTTCACTAACTCTATTAGGATGACCCTTAGTAGCTCTAGATTGATTAATAGTTCTAATCAAATTTAATGGAGCTTTGACAATTGGATTTTTATTTTCCCAAGAATATCCTTCACTAGGTGCAACTACTACATAATTATTAGGATGTGCTTTAATATCAATTCCAGGTTGCCAACCTATCATCTGATGTAGTGTCATCTCGTCTCTTTTAAGATAAAATAACTGCTTACCACCATGTTTAGTGGTTTGAGATAGTGTTTCTGGAAACCAGTCTTTAGGCAGTTGATCAAACGAATTAAAACCATCTGCTCCATTCTCATGTCTATCAATATCCACTACAAAGAATTTATCAGTTTTTAAAGCTATGCTTGCAGTTGGATATTTTCTCCACAATTCCTTGATTTCATCTGCTGTTAAAGCTGGTCTATCAGCAAATTTAATCAATGGCTTTTTATTTAAAAGTGGTAGCACACTCATTCCTTTAGCTTGATATGCCAGTGCTACATTTACTAAATTCTTCATAGCAAATCCTTTCTAACGGGCATCTCACCCATTCGGTAGTCTAGAGTTACTGCTCTAATTAACCTTTAGAATGGAACGTCGTCATCATCAATAACGATTTCATCTGGTTCTTCTGCTTCATCAAAATCATAATTACGATATGGATATTGTGGGTTCTTCTTGTTTTCGCTAACTGTTAAATGCATTAAAACAGTTCTACCTTCAGCTAAAGCCAATGCATTAGCTAAAGTTTCAATATCTTCCCAATCTTCATCTTGAAGTTCAATTCCTGAATTAGATGCTAATTTAGCAATCAACTTAATGTTTCTTCCAAGCATTGGATTAGAATTACCTTTAGCAGTAGTTTCGTCTAAACTCAAATTAACAAATTCTTTTTGGCCAGCATGTTCACCATCTAAAACTTGAACTCTGATTGACAATTGTTCAGAACCCCATGGAGTATCTTGGTTCTTGATATTATCAATCATTACGATATAATCTCCTGAAGGTAGTCCTTCAAAACCATTTACATTACCTTTTTTTGTATCAAATCCTTCTAAAGCCTTTGCTGCTGCGTCTCTTAATCCCATTATTCTTTACCTTCCTTTACTTCTTTTTCTGTTTCGATTTTGTCTACAATTTTCTTTTGTTCTTTAATTGGAGTCTTAACAGGTTTGTCAAATACTCCTACAACGTTATCTAGGATTCTTAATATATCCTTATCATCAATTTCTTCACGTACGTAATGTGTACGTCTATCAGTAACTCGTCTGATGTAGTTTTTTCCTCTGCGTTTAGTTTGAATAACTAAATCACAGTTACCATTGACAATGTTGTAGTACTTAGTTTTGAGACTAGGCACTTCAACATCACTGTCTCCTTCTTTTGCCACTCTTGAGATATAAACAACATTCATAGGTAGTGATTTTAGTTCTACTACAAAGCTTTGTAGTACACTGTTAAACGCTGAGTAACCTTTACCATATGGAATGTCAGCTAAACTTTGAACGTCATTCTCGTAACAAATAGCTTGTTCAATCATGACTGTTAAATCATCAATAACATCAATTACAATTGTTTTATAACCAGGATTCCTAGTTTTAAGCTCTAAGATAATCTCGTCTAATTGATCAATTACAGAACGTTTGAGTTTCCCTTGTGCATCTCTAACGTTTGATAATTGAATATCTTGAGCTGGAATCATTTCTGAGTTTCCATCTGTATTTAAAAATAGTGGTACTGGAAATCTCTCAGCCAGATAAGATTTACCTGACATGGTATCCCCGAAAATGAAGAAGTTTCTAGGAATTCTTCTAACCTTTTTCTGTCTATTAAGTGGTGGTAAAATCGACACTTTAATCATTCCTTTCATTTGATAAAGCCACGTTGCTTAGCGTAAAAGTAAGCCCAACCTGGCTTGTAGCCTTTCAACTCTGCATAAGCTTTAACTTCAGCGTAATTCTTTAAATCTGAAGGTTTCTTGTCTACTACGTTATTAGCAACTTTATCATTTATAATCTTTTTAAAAATTTCTTTCCTACGTGCTACAATCTTTTTCAATTCTGCTTTATCAACTACTTCAATTTCTCTTTCTTCAACTAAGTCAGCTCCACAAAACGGACATGTATTACCGTTTCTATAGAACGCTGCAAAACAACTAGGACACGTTGATACTGGTTGAATCTTAGGTCTATTACTTTCTTTCTGTTTCTTAGTTCCTTCCAAACTCCAATATCTATCTTGAGTAGGTAAACCAAACCTTTGAACATTTCCAACTTGATCAATAATAATAGCAGTTTTACCTGCTCTAGGATTCATTGATCGCATTGCAAATTGCAGATACAAAGACAATGATTTGGTAGGTCTCAGCATGATTACACAGTCAACGTTTGGTAAATCTAGCCCTTCAGTAAATAGTTCAGCATTTGTAACTATCCTTACCTTCCCGGCTCGATAGTCTTTGATAATCTGATCCCTTTCTGCTTTTGGAGTAGTACCAGATACTGCTTTGGCCAAGATACCTTGTTGACAGAACTGCTTAGCTAATCTCTCAGCTGATTCAACATTGTAGGTATAAGCTATTGCCTGCTTACCTTTGGCCAACTTAAGATACTGGTCAACTGTTCGACCATAAATCTTAGGTTTAAAGGCATCTTTAATTGATTGTTCATCATAATCACCAGTACGCTTAGTTTTTAGTTTTGAAGAATCTAAAGCAACTGGTGCATAGTAATCAACTGGAGCTAAAAATTGATTATCAATCAGCCACGAAATAGGTTTGCCAATAATTAAGTCATCTGCTACATCTTCAAACCCTTCTCCATTTAGTCTTACTGGTGTAGCTGTAAAGAGTAACTTTAAAGCGTCTGGGAACGTTTCAAGTATTCTACGATAACTTCTAGCTAGAACGTGATGAGCCTCGTCTACGAAAATGATAGTAGGCTTAGAAAGCTTATCTACACGTCTAGTAAATGTTTGAACCATGCCTACTTGAGCTAAAGACATATCAACTTCATTAGCTTTGAAAGTTTTAATAACTTGATCCACAATTTCTTTTCTGTGAACCACGAACATCACTCGATTACCTTTTTTAGTAGCACGTCTAGCAATCTCGGACATAATCACAGTTTTACCTGTTCTAGGTGGTGACTGAACGATTATGGAGTGATGTCCTTTTTTAACGGAATCGTATATGTTATTAATTGATTCCAATTGATAATCTCTCAACTTGAACATTACTTAATCACTGTTCCTCTGTTTGGTTTAAGATGAACACCTGGCACTTCTTGACCACTCTTTAAAACCTTATATAGTTCTTTCTTATCAGCAGTAACTTCTGTTTTAGTTTGTTTAAATTCTTCTGGTAAATTATCTAGACTATCTACAATAACTGATGCCTTATAATTTCTAGGCTTTAAAATGTGGTTTTTGGTTTGCAACTCTTTGATACCAGCATCATCTAATGCTCGTGTCATATAGTCTTGTAAAGATAGATTTAAGTTATTGAGTGATGTTTGCTTTGCTCTTAAATCTTTGAGTTTTTCAGACAACCAATCGAGTTGCATTTTGTTTTTCTCAATCCAGTAAGCAATATTATCTAGTTTAATTTCTCTAGCATCATTTATTGAATCTAAAGTGTCAGCTAACACTTCTGAATCTAAGTCTTCACGTTCTTCTAGGTCTCTATATGTTTGATTCAATTCAAATAAGTTCATTACTTGGTTCCTCCTATTGGTTTTAATAGTTCTTCTAGTACATCTCTGTCATTAGGTTCTAAATCGAAATAATTAAGTTGATAGAAAGCTCTTATTACTAGAAATTTCTCAACATCACTATCTAGTGATTTCGTGAAATTGAATAATGTGTTAAGATTAATGTTGTTAATATTTTTTTGTCGTTCAGTGGTTGCAGCCACTGAATTTTTTGTATCTAGCACCTTTTATCACCTCCTTTAAAGGTCCATCTCTTCAACTATCCAGATGTTATAACTTCCACAAATTGGACAACGTTTAACGTCATCTACATCTTGCATCCCATAAACCTCAAAGACTAACTCACAGTCATCACACTGCCAACGTCCACCAGTGTCATACTCTAAACTTGGTTCATCTTCCATTTTGTTTGCCTCCTTAATCAAAGAATTCTCCTTTTTTAATCGCTATAACAATTCCATGTAATGCATATCCAGCAAGTACAGATAGCCCAATCAATGTAAAATAAGCTGCATTCGTCAATTCGATCATCTTAATCATCCTTTCTGGTATAATGTATATATAATTTATTTCTAGAGGTGATTTTCATGGATAAATTTTATAATCTTTTGCCACTCATCATTTCTTTAGTTCTAAATGCTCTTCAATTAATACAAGCTATATGCAAGCAAAGGCAAGAATATCACTTAAATTTGAAACGATTAGGTTTTGAAAGAGACAATAAAGAAAAAGATAGAGAACATTCTTTGAAACTTAAGAAGTTAGAACAAAAATTTAAATTCGATAGAGTTGAACAAGATAATTTAATCTACATTCAACGCGATCTATTGCCTAAGCTTCAAGAACTTGCTTTCAAATATATTTCTGTTACTAGGCATGAAATATACATACATACCTTACCTGTTAGATTTTCTGAAAATCAGCAAAACTTAGAAATGGCTATCTCTATTTATTGTCCCGAAATGCAAGAACCTATTAAAAAATTTCATCAAGTTAATAATGATCGCTATAAATTTAAATCTGATCTATTAGAAACAATGGATGATGAAATTATCCCAACACTTTCCCGTGTATTAGAGCCACACCCAACAAGATATAAAGAATAATCGCTATACAAATAGCAATCGTACTTTTATTTGTTGTATCGTCTAATAAATCTTGTCTACCCATATACACACACAGCAATGTCATTACTATTGGTATTGCTGCTATTTGTGTTACCTCATAAATTTCTTTCATTATTCCTTACCTCCTTTACGTTTCTTATTCCACCTATACAAATCAACGCTCCCTGCGTACGCTATGCACGCTAGGATTCCATAAATACACCACATATCATTTCCTCCATGTAAAAATATCCTTGAGCCAACTAACCAAAACAAAAATTATTACGTAAGCTATACACGCTACAATTACCGCTAGTATTGGTTCCATCAGGTCACCTCAAATCTTTCTACTTGCCATATATCTATCCAAATCTTCTTTATCAAAAAATGGTTTAGTCCCACCTTCTATTGGATAGATTGGTCTTGGTGCATCTGGTTCTTTTCGGACATTATCAAAATATTTGGGCTCCATTCCACAATACTCAGCAGCTTGAGATCTATTTAGAAATCTTTGGTTATTAAATTTCATTCTTTCTTCTGCCATCTTCAACAAGGCGTCAAAAAGCTTGTTTAAAAAATCTCCTAATGCTTTTTTGCTAAATAAGTCTGCTAATTCCATATCGCTCACCTACCTTATTTACCTTAATAAGCCTTCATCTTTTCTAACGTTGATTCACTTGGTTCCCAATTAACTAATGCTTCTGCAATAGCTGTAAAATGCTTTTGTTTGATCAATGTTCTTGCAGGAACTCCTGCAGCTTTTAAAATTGCATTATTTAAATCCCATCTCAACAAAGCAACTTGGTTTTTGTTGTAAATTTGATGTTGACTAAGATATCGATCTAGCTTTTGACCAATCTTTCTAGATAACACTTGATAATCTTTGGAAGATATTGGTGTGTTATCTTGAACATCTTTTGTTTCTTGCTTAGCCATTGCTAACTTAACTTGATGTTCTTCTTGCTCTTCAATCCAACGTTTAGCACGCTGAACTGGATCAGTAATCATATATGAATCTTGCTTTTGGATGATGTATCTCATATTGAAATAGTTATCAACCAATTCATCATAGATTTCCCAAGCTTTATCATCTTCTAAAATTTTGAGTAATTTAGCGTATCCTCGTTCTGAGAGGAGGTAAACATGTTGTGTTCGATTGCTACCAATAAGCCCATTATCTTCAGCAAATTTTCTAAATCCATTTGATTGATTTAGAAAATCAATAACATCAATACCATCTTTAAATCTTTTTCTGTTCATATTAATTGCTTGGTTAATTTGACGAACTTCTTTTCCGTGAATAACTGCAATATCTCTAACTAACATTGCTTTTTTATTCTCACCAAACCCACCCTCGATTCCAGTAAATTCAAAACTACCAATTTTTTCAGTTCCCAAAATTTTAAGTTCGTTCATTGTGTTCAGTCCTTTCTTTATCATTAAACTTAATCAAAAATTGTATAACTAAACTAATTTTATTAAGTTTTTTGCTTAAAAATTGTATTAAAAATAACAGTTGGCTCAACTGCATAAATTTTAGCCAACTTGTAAATATTTTTTGCACTTGGTTTTGCTTTTCCTTGTTCCCAAGCAGAGATAGTTGTTTGAGATACGCCAATCTTCTCACCAAGTTCATCTTGATTAAAACCCTTGTTCACTCTTAATAATTTTAGAGTAGGTTCCATTTTTAATCATCTCTCTTTCTATTTTATGATTAACCATGCTATTAAAGCTATGATTATTATTACTGGTAAGATTCCACCTTGAATATTTATCTTCACGTCATATTTACCATTTTTAGTTGTCTTGGTGTAATCAAAATTACCTAATAAAAACTTTTTCCAGTTCATATTTTTTTACCGTTATGATAAAATGTACACTAAAGATAAGGGTTATCACCCCTTTCTTTAGTTTTTATGCTTATCAGCGTTTACCGCTGAATTTTATCTGAAATTCAAACCCCAGAAACTTGAATTTCAATTCGAATGAGAACTCTTTTAAAGGGTTCTTTTTTTGTACATTCTTCATAACTTTCTCCTTTCCTTAATTGTTAGGGTCTTAATCAACCTTACATATACTATTATACTAAGTTAACTTAATAAGTCAATGAATTTTATTAATTTTTTTGCTAAAAAAGTAATTTTTTATTAACTATATTATTAAGTAATGTTATTATTTAACTAAGGAAACTTAATAATAGAGGTGAACTACAATGATAGGTCAAACAATTAGAGATTTAAGAAAATTAAAGAAAATGTCACAATCAGAATTAGCGAAAGTTGTTGGTGTATCACAAACAACCGTTACAGCGTGGGAAACTGGCAAAGCTGAGCCTTCTAGTTCTGCTATATCTAGTTTAGCCGACTACTTCAACGTAACCACCGACTACTTGCTCGGACGCCCTGAGAAAAAAGATGATGATGCTAAAACAGCTGATATTGAAGATTTAGATAAGATGATAGATAACGCTCGTTCTTTTGGTGGTAAGAAAATGACCGAAAATGATAGAGAAATTATTAAGGCTTATTTAAAAGGCTTTTACGATAACAAAAATCAAGGGAAGTAATTATTATGTTGTTTAACCATAGAATAGATGCTTTTTTGAGAGAGAATGAGATTACAGTAGCTATTTTAGATGGGCTAGACAATGAGGGATTTTACATACCAGAAAAAAGGACTATCATTCTAAAATCTGAATTGAGCAAAAATGAACAAATTAAAGTCCTATTGCATGAGTTAGGACACATATTTAATGATGATAAAGTTATTGGTTCTTACAATGACTACCTTGTTCCACGTTCTAAAATGGAATCTAAAGCTAATGATTTCATGCTAAGAGAATTACTAGAAAACTACATATTAAGAACAAATACTGATCCTACTGATATTAATTGCGTATCATTTTTAGAAAGCGAAAGATTGCCAATGTCATTTGAAGATAGTGTACGTCGAATTATTATGGGTGGATTGCGTTTTTAAAATTGTTGGTGTAGTTATCATTTAAAGGAGTGAATAAATGAAAGATATCTGGAAACAACTATTAAATACTACGCTATCATCAATTTTAGGATTTGTAATTGGTAAATTCACGTTCTTGAACTGGATAATAATTATTTTTATAATAGCTGGTTTATTTTTCTTTTTTAAGTTATGTCAACTATGTATTAATTTCCTTGTAAAATATCATAATATGGATACTACCTTAGCTGAAACTAGATCAGATTTGAAAAATTTAAAAAACTATCTCAAGGACAAAGATGATAGAATAACTGATTTAAAAAAATTTGAAGAATTATATTTTGAAAGTCATTCTGAATTAACATTATTGAAAAACCAGCCTATTTCTAGACTGGCTACAAATAATGATGCTAATAATGTTAATACGATTAAAGTACATAACTAACTTTTTCTTTTATAAAAGCGTGGATGATCTATGTGGAACATACCTGTTAGAGTCAATATTAAGTTATTTTTAATTTCCTCGGTTAGTTTCTCGTTAGGATATCTAAATTCACTTGGTCCTTTGGATATCTTTTCTTCCGTTTCTCTTACTGATATGTCATCATAATCCAAGCCACGTTTCAATACAATATACAAATTTATCAATTCGGCATCTGTTAAATTATTCAAGAAACTATCTATTTTCATTGGTATTGGTGCTGATTTACCTAAAAACATTTTATCACTCCAAACAGAAAGGATTTTTTATGAAATATACAGAAAAAATATCATCACTTTATATTAGAGATAACGAAAACACTACTCCAGCTTTAATAATCTCAACAAAAGAATTTCCAATAAATTATTCAATTCCAATATCAGTATACTTATTTTCATTATACTTTAACAAGGAATATTATATGAATACTAAAATTTTTAATTCTGAAAATGAATTACTACTAAATTCAGATACTCCTCCGTTCATTTTAAAAAGAGACGATATTAGTGAAGATAAATTAATGGACAATACATTATATTCAAGTGGTTTTGATCTTCAAACAGCTCAACTAAATATTTTTCGTTCTGAAGATTTTAGAATAGAAATCTCTTTATTATCATCTGGAGCCGTTTTGGATACTATTACAACGTATTTTATGAGCAAGTTAAGTTCTTAAAATTATTGGATTGGTTGTGATTTAGAAACTGCTGACTTTAACACTTTCGACAGCGTTTTAGATTGAGATATATGACCAATTGATTTGATGTCACTAAAAGCTAATCCGAAAAATAAAAATCAGGGAGAGATTTTATATGAAAAAATTCAATGTTATTACTATTTCTTTGTTATCACTAAGCTTACTGGGTGCCTGCTCGAATTCAAATTCAAATGGTAAATCTAGTTCTTCAAGTATTAAGTCTGAGAAAAAAGCTACATCTTCCAAAGCTGCTAGTTCTAGCATTTCGCCCACATCATCTAAAGAAGAATTAAAAGCTGCAATCTCTACACCTATGACTAAAGAAAATTACCAAAACTTAGAAGATGGACTTCTAGAAACTGCGAATGTCGATGATATTCACGATCATTCTGCAACTATGCAGGGAAAATTGAATAAATTTAACGTTAGAGCAAATAATATTTTAAAACAAAAAATTAGTAAGAAAGATTTACATAAAGAAAAGAATTTTTTAACTTCTTCCGATTATCAAAAATTTAAAGAATATTCTAATAATTTAGATGATTACTTATCTTCTTTACATGATTATGCTGTTAAATATCAATCTAACACTCCTGTAATAAATGACGATAAAACATCACAATCAACAAAAGATGATTATCAAAAAGAATTAGATCAATTCAAGTCTAAATTTGATAATGCTAAAGAGAAATGGTCTAACTCTTATGATTCAATTATAAATAGTTAATTTTTAAATAAGGGAGAACACTATTATGGATTTAGAAACTATTATCAAACAGCTAGAAAAAGCAAATGTAACTGATACATTTGGAACTAAAAAAGAAATCAAAGCTCTACCCGAAATAATAAATGATGATGAAACTATCCTATATGCAACTAGTGGCTTTTTTAAAGGCAATACAGTACTAATTGTATGTACAGATAGTCGCATATTATTTATAGATAAGGGTTTGATTTATGGTGTTAAATCATATGAGATTCCTTTAGATATGGTGAATGGCGTCTCATATTCAATAGGTTTAGTTTTTGGTAAAGTTTCTGTTGTTAACGGTGCAATTACGAATGAAATAGACAATATTGACAAAAAAACTGTAAGTATTTTAGCTGATACTATAAAAAAAGCTGCTAATGATTATAAAAATAAATTAAAACAATCAACAATTAGTAGCAATGTAAACACAACCGACTTGGATAGCATTACACAACTACTTAATGTTAATTCAGAAATATTACACGAGTTAAAGGCAATTAGACATTTGTTAGAAAAAGATTCTTAATTATCAAATAAAATTAGTGAGGAGATCTTATATGAAAAAGAAAAAAATGAAATTCATTACTACTACCCTACTATTTATGAGTTTATTAGGCGCTTGTTCAAACTCTAATTCAAATTCTAAAACTAGTTCAGAGTCTTATAAATCTAGCTCATTAAAAGCTAAGAAAGCCAAAGAATCATCAAAAAAGAAAGCTGAATCTATAAAAAAGGCTAAAGAGGAATCAAAGAAAAAAGCTGAAAGCAAGAAAAAAGTTTCCGAATCTAAAAAGAAAGAATCCGAAAGCAAAGCTTCATCTGAAAGTGCATCTATAGCTGAAAGTCAAAGTAGAGCTAGTGAATCTGAAAGCATTGCAAAAGCTAGTTCAGAGTCATTAGCTTCTGCTCAAGAAAATCAAAGTAGCGATACTAATTATGATAATAATGAGAATGATAGTGATTTTCAAAATACTGATATGAATACTGCTGATACTGGTAAGATTGTAGGTAATGTTAATAGTCATATTTACCACGTTCCCGGTCAACACGGATATAATATGAATTCTGCCAACGCTGTATATTTTAACTCTGAGCAAGATGCAATTAATGCTGGGTACAGGAAAGCTTTGAGGTAGTTAATATGAGAGGATATATTAGAAAACCATCGTTAAAAAAATCTTTCAAAGCAGCTACTACTGCTAAGTATAAAAGAAGATTAAAGAAAAAATTAATCCCTGGTTATGGAACTCGTACTGCAGGATGGTTACATCCTAAACGTAAAATATACAACAAAGTATATCACCGTACATCAAAAAGTTTGTGGGATTTGTTTAAGTGATATATTTAATCAAAGCCAGTCATTGTCTGATGATTGGTTTTCACTAAATATATTTAAATCCTCTAACAAATTTAAAACTTATCGTTGAAAGGACGTGATTTAATGGAAAATTTATCTAAGAAATTGGTGGATAAAAGTGTTGAGGCTTTTATTATGGGACTAGAAATTTATAATAAACCTACTATTCGTTATAGAGTTGAAGGCTTTAGTTTCTTTATTTGCAATGCGTGGGAATTAATGTTGAAAGCTGAATTATTAAATCGTGGTATAAGTATTTATTTCAAAGATAAACCAGATAGAACTATTACTTTAGAAAAATCTGTACAATTGATATACCCTGATAAAAACACTCGTATTCGCTTAAACTTAGAAAAAATTATTGAATTAAGGAACATTAGTACACATTTTATAACAGAAGATTATGAAGTTAAATATGCTCCGCTATTTCAAGCATGTGTTATTAATTTTACTAATGAATTATCTAAATTCCATGGTAGAGATATCACAAAATATATTCCTCAAAATTTTCTAACTATACATGCTAATTATGAACCTTTGACAAATGAAGAAATCAAATTAAAATATCCTGCTGAAATTGCTCAAAAGTTTATTCGACAAGCAAATGAAATTGACGTTTTAAATACTGAATATGATTCAGATAAGTTTGCTATCAATATTGCTCAAAAACTTTATATTACTAAAAACAAAGACAAAGCAGATTTTACTGTAAAGATTGATAAAAATTCAAATAATAATGTTGCTATTATCAAGGATTTAAAAGATCCGTCTAATACTCACAAATACTCTTATAGCAATGTTATAACAGCGGTTAACGAAAGACTTAAGAAGAAAAATATTACCTTAAATTACGAATCTGGATTCAATCAATATGTACTATCGTTATTTATTGATTTTTACGACGTAAAAAATAACTCTAAATTTGCTTATAAACATGTAATTGGTAATCAATCAAGTTATACTTATTCTCAACAATTAATTGAAACTATTATCAATGAGATAAAAAAAGACCCTCAACACTTTGTTGAAAGTCTAAAAAAGACAAAAAAATAAGATAACCCCAGGCACATAGGAATGCTCAATGCTCATGCATCTACCCCATTTTGGGACCCAGCGTTAATCCTTCACAAGTTATCTTCATCTATATTATCACAATATTACTTAATAAAGTCAAGGACTAAGAAAAGATTTTTTGGAGCGTATCCTTTACATTAATATATCTATCCCCGTCGATTTCGACGGGTTTAAAAATACTATAAAAAGAACATACATTCTAAGGAGATGATTATAATGGCACAAATAATCAAATATACTAAAAAAGGAGAATCTTTATATAGATTTAAATTATATTTAGGCATTGATCCAGTTACTGGTAAACGTGTAGAAACTTCCAGGAGAGGATTCAAAAGAAAAAAAGATGCAGAACGTGTAATCAGACAATTACAATTAGACTTTGCCAATGGGAACTATGGAAAAGGTAAAGATACAAACATTAAAACCTTTGATAACTTGTTTAACTTATGGTTTGAATCATACGAAAATACTGTAAAACCTAACACTGCTGAAACTAAAAAAATAAGATATGAGCGAGTTGTAAAGCCATTGATTGGTAATGCAAATATTAAAAAAATAACTCCTGCATTAGCTCAACAAATAGTTAATAAGTTAGCTGCTAAATACAAGAGTTATCGTCAATATCTAGTAATACTCAATTCTCCGTTAAATTATGCTGTTAAATTAAGTATGTTAGATGTTAATGTTTTTAAATTAGTAATCTTTCCTAAAGCCACTGATAAGAAAAAATATAAACACATTGAATCTGATAATAATTTTTACTCTAAAGATGAACTTATCACTTTTTTAGAAAATGTCAAAGGATATAATTTCAAATACTATACATTCTTTAGACTGCTTGCCTATTCTGGTATGCGTTCTGGTGAATGTTTAGCTTTACAATGGAAAGATATAGATTTTAATGAGCAAACAATTACTATAACTAAAACTACTGCATATAATCCTGGCAAAAAAGAAACGACTATAAATACACCTAAGACTAAGAAATCAAAACGAGTAATTTCTATAGATGATGTTACATTAACTGTATTAAAAAAATGGAAACTACAACAACAGAAGAAACTATTGAAATTTGGTTTTAATGCTAATAATTCTCAACAGTTCTTATTTACAAACCCTGAAACTAACCAATACTACCCATCTCACGTTGCAACATCTTGGTTAGGAACAGTATACCGTAATTTCCCAGATATGAAAAAAATAACTGCACACGGTTTTAGACATACCCATGCTTCTCTTTTATTTGAATCTGGTGCTAACATCAAAGAAGTTCAAGAACGCTTAGGACATTCGACTTCAAAAATGACACTTGATATTTATACTCACGTTACACAGAATCGAAGTAAGTACTTTATAATGAGCTGAATATGAAAAAATTTGAAATCCCCCTATACT